>ERZ773197.622-NODE-622-length-27194-cov-15.342385_pt1 | contig 27194 bp, 23 predicted proteins | sample MGYA00580999_ERZ773197 | MGnify/ENA primary metagenome ERZ773197 (study PRJEB29015, sample SAMEA2738166) | human oral metagenome | biome: human oral; feature: human-associated habitat; material: saliva | place: China | collected 2185 ...
AAAGAGCGAGATACCCTCCTCATAGTAGAGCATACTGCTGAGGATCTCGGCTAGGATACTCTTACCCACACCGCCCTTCTGTGAGGAGAAACCGAGATATAAAGGTCTAGGTCGAGAGCTTTGCATAGCAGTGCTCACACCTGCTTCAATGATGAGGGATGCTTGCTCAAGAAAGGCATCCCATCTAATACTTGGACTCTAGCTAAGGGGAAGGAAACGAAAATAACGAGCCCCCGACGCTATACTGTGAGCATAGCGTCGAGGGCTCTGTTTCTTAAGTCTCAACGAAGCTTACACACCTCTGTCTCCACCGCTATCAAGGCTGGCCAAGCATCTCTGCCCTGGGTAAGCCGTCCTCCTGAAAGCCTCTCCGCATGAGAGCTAAAGCTACCTACACCAAAACGTATACGTTTCGTGCCCAAGACGTATACGTTTCACGCTCAAAACGTATACGTTTCCGACGTAAGACGTATACGTTTTACTTGCAAGACGTATACCTTTCGACCGGTAAGGCTATATGTCTATCGATTCCACCGTGAAAGTTACCCTTCCCCAACGAAAGATGTGCCTCTCCTCAAGCAATAACATTCGCCCCATCCCCAAGCTCCTTTCAAGAGGCATATCTGCCCCCATCCCCCTACAAAAAGCAATATCCAAAGCGACGTCGTCGCTTCGGATATGCTATGAGTCTATCTTTTTGAATCACTTACCTGAGGAGAGAAGAAGTCAAGAGGCAATTAAGGATAACTCAATATATAGAAGTACGCAGCTTAGGACTGCAGTCATCCAAATCGTACTATACTATGAACCCATTCTCCTTATTCTGCTCCTTCTGGGTTAGATGCCTTGCAACATAGGGATAGGTTCTAAGAAACAGCATTAGCATCTTTTTATATGCATTATCAGTGTAGACCTGTCCTTCTCGTATTTCAGTCATGAAGTCATTCAGATATTCTATCCAACCCTTGGGATTCTTCAAGTCGTTGATAGAATCCCATCCACGTTCTTGATTACGTATTTTCTGACGAAGCTCCTTGTCACATGTATACTTACATACGAAAGTCATATCGTCATAGGTGTATGTGCTTTGTTCTGACGTCGACAACCAAAGATACAAACCTTCTACATCTGGATCTAAAAGGTTTCTCCCACACACAGCGCATTGCAAAGACTCTAATTCTCCAAAGATCTTTGCAGGTAAGGGATTCTCTAGAAAGTACTTCTTATAGGACTCTGGGAAATATCGCGCAGCAATCTTCAAGCCGTCAGAATTTGATAGAAGTATAGATTCTATTCTCTCGCGATCAAAGACGCAAGAATGATTTTGCCCCTTTAAAACACCAGCCAAGGATGCGGCAGGCAGAGTTGAGTATACCCCCATAAACCCATGACATCCATGTTGCTTCAGGCGTTCTGAGATATTAATCTCATCAGAATCACTAACTGCCTTCCGAGAAGAAGCGTAATGCTTGCAGCTGACCAACCATCTGAGGGTCATTTCAGAGTTGATACCAGATAGGATCTCATCGACGATTAGGTCTCGCTTTCCATCAGGTCCTCTATCAGGACTTTCGATAATTCGATATCCTAACAGCTGAAGGAAGTCCCTTGTAAATAGCTCGAACGTGTCTTGTAAGCCTCCACCCTTGTTTGCTTCAGGGATTTCTGTAAAGTCTAAAATCATTTTAACATCAGATTAGATATAACATAATGTAGTTAGTATGAACGTGCATCGTAGCACGATCAAGCACCCAAATTTAGTGTTTTTAGATCTATGCTGGTATGGTCAATATCCCCCGTTACACCGTAAAAAACACCAGTTCCCAGACCTCTCGGAGATCGCCTACAACCATCTCTTGACGCACCTCGATGCCTATGAGGTGAAGCCTCAGTTCTTCGTCATCAACTTCGACGCCCCGCGCAAGTCGCATCGCTGTAATCCCATCAACCCCGCCTTCATGACGGACATCTCCGATGCCTACGAGTCCGCCTACACCATCATACTCAACCTAAACCATACATGGATACAGAAGCAGGGAGACTTCTTCGTAGAGTCACCCATCATCTTGCTGGCGGCCATCATCTGGTTCCTCAAGATCTACCAGGGAGGTAAGTACTGCACCTTCCCCCATGCCATCGAGTTCCTCAACCGCTCCTACGCCCAAATCTTCCCCATCCTCACCGCCTACGATGAGCTCGCCAACTATCTATCCCCCTTTATGGATGCCTGGGAAGGCGGAGCACAAGACTAGCTACAAAGACAGATTGCCTCGGCAAAGATCCCACTCTCTCGTATGATATCCCCAGCACTCTACTGGGTGATGACTGGGGATGACTTCTCCCTCGACATCAATAACCCGCATGAGCCCAAGATCCTCGTCGTGGGCAACAACCCCGACCGACAGAACATCTACTCTGCGGCTCTTGGCTTGTATAATTCTCGTATCGTGAAACTCATCAACAAGAAGAAGCAACTCAAGTCCTCCGTCATCATCGACGAGCTACCTAGCATCTACTTCCGCAGACTCGACAACCTCATCGCAACAGCCCGCTCCAACAAGGTTGCTGTATGTTTAGGCTTTCAGGACTTCTCACAGCTCACACGTGACTATAGAGACAAGGAGAGCAAAGTGATTCAGAACACTGTGGGGAATGTCTTCAGCGGTCAGGTCGTGGGTGAGGCAGCCAAGACCCTCTCCAAACGCTTCGGAAAGGTCCTACAGCAACGACAGTCCATGACCATCAACAGAAACGATAAGTCAACCTCGATCTCCACACAGCTCGATAGCCTGATACCGGCCAGCAAGATTAGTAACCTTACACAAGGGATGTTCGTCGGGGCCGTATCTGACAACTTCGACGAGCGCATTGAGCAGAAGACCTTCCACGCTGAGATCGTCGTCGATGTCGCTAAGGTTACAGCCGAAGCCAAGGCTTACCAGCCCATCCCCATCATTGCAGATTTCCAAAACGAAAACGGCTCCGATAATCTCAAAGAGACTATCGAAGCCAACTATAAGCGTGTGAAGCAGGAGGTACTAGCCCTCGTTAGCCACGAGATAGACCGTATCAAAGCCAACCCAAACCTCGCCCACCTCATCAAAGAGTAGCCAACGAAGTGTTTGGCTGGAGGGGGCAAGCATAGCAGACCAATCGGGGCAAGCCTCTGTACCAAAGTGTATGTGCTCGCCACAGAACCCCACAACTCCATTCTTGAGGCGGTCGTCGATAAGGATATCCCCCTTGTTAAGATTCTTATGGTGCGAGAGAATTAAGCGCTTATAGAGCGGGCTACCCTCTTCGACACCGAAATGTCGCTGTACCCAATCTAGCTTATCACTCCAAGCAGAGGCATTCAGCCACGGAGCTGTGGAGAGAACATAGACCTCATAGGTCTTGCAGAGACGCAGTACAGCCTCTACAGCACCAGCGTGTGGCTGCATCAGAAAAAATACCAGGCACTTCATCAAGCCTACCAGCGTAAGTCTCACGAATAGCCTCATCAAGCTGAGCTATCCCACTCTCAAAGTCGACCAAAACATTATCCATATCGATATAAAGGATAGGCTTCTTATGCCGAGAGGAGAGGTAGGCATGCTCACGCTGGTAGCGCTCTAGCCGCTCGTAGTCTTTGGGCGTAGGCGAGGGGAGGCGCGAGATCTGCATATTGTGCTGCAGATCGTGTAACTTTACCGCCGTGGCTAGCTTATCCTTAGCAATAGCCTCTATATAAGTTTCGCGGGTAGGGGCGCTGTGGTGGTTGAGGAGGTTTAGGCAATGCTCTAGCTGGGTATAAGCCCAAGCAGGGAGGGCTTGGCCCGCTCGTACTTCGAGCAGTCGAAGTACTTCTGCAACCGTATGGGGCGTGTCTTCGCTAGCGTCGTGCAGGTAGCCTGCCACAACCTCTAGGATGGTACGCCCTTGCTCGGCTACTGCCGTAAGATGCCCCGAGAAGTAGTCCACGCCAGCCTTGTCTCGTTGCCCAGCGTGTAGGTTTCTGGCCAGCTCTCTGGCGGCCTCTATCCAAAGTCTTTTGAGTTGCATCATTTCGTATTGGTTGGATTATTAGAGTGGAAGGTTCAGCCATGCTGGAAGCGAAGCCAGCAGCACCACTACGAGGTGTTGGAGCAATTGGTCTAAACCATACAGTTGCCAGTGAGGCTTCTGCTTCGTATCAGCGAAGATAGGGTAGGCCGCAGTTATACGCCCCTTGGCAACATCGATGACAAAGTGTGTGCTCAGTTCTAAGGCAATGCCTACGAACGCAACAAGGGGAGTGCTGAGCATCAGCAGGCCCCCCCATGAGTAGTGTATGCACAGAGGCATAGACTAGGATAGGCAACAGCTGTCGCCCATCCGCCTTAGCTCTCAGCATCCAGCCATTAGTCAGCTGATAATCCGCCAAATAATGGCAGGCTAGAAGTAAAAGAAGCAGTTCTATCGGTGCATATTGACTAGCTGAGAAACCAAAGACGCAAACCACCTACGATGGCTATGATACCTATGAGTAGCAGCGCCACTCGTAACTGTCTTATTCTAAGCCTAGAGCGTTCACGAGCCTTGTATGCTTCCATAGCCTCCGTGAAGGTCAGATGCGCAAAGTCTGCTATGTCTTGATGCTTGACGCAGAACCAGCCTGTCCAAGCTGGGGGATATTTTTCTGTGGGAGGAAAGTAATGTGGGTCATCCGCAAAACGGCGACGAGCTTCTTCTATTCTCTTCAGGTCTCTTTCTGTCTTGCGAAAGCTGATAAGCTCAACATCATCGGAACCACTAAAAGATAACCAGCGTCCACAGATATAGCATTGAGGTCGTATCATAGTTAGTTGTATTTAGATGTTTTATAATACTCCCATTATTTCGACACGGAGTAGGTTGCTCTTATTCTAACTTGCTTGTCTTTATTTGTATAACACTTGCTGAGTCCTTGTTTGTTCGCTGTCTCGCCGTCTATGTCCCACCACTTTTTTCGGCTTCTGTCTACCTAAACCCATCAGTTTGCCCCCAATAGCCCTCTAAGACAGGGGGTAGATCCCAGCCTATCCCCTTGTCGTGAGGGCTGGGCGAACGAGCTTTGTAGCCAGAAGCTGAAAAACAGTTCCTAGGCTAAGCCACCGCTACTATGCCATAGGCACGAGCAGGCAGGCTGTGCACCACGCTTTGGTGGGGGCGTTCGTAGTTGTAGTAGTCGATGAAACGAGCTATCCCCTGACGAAGTTCGGATACACTATCAGTGGGGGGGCAGGTAGATGTATTCTTGCTTGATAGTACGCCAAAAGCGCTCTATCCAAACATTATTTTTCCACCGTCCCTTGCCATCCATACTGATGCTTATTTTCTCTTTATTCAATAGATTAACCCAAGCGTGTGAGGTGTATTGTACACCTTGGTCTGAGTTCACTATCTCGGACTTACTATGCCGAGCGATGCACTCCTTGAGGAGCTCTGTGCAGTTCCGCCCCGAGAGACTGTTACTCAGCCTCCAGCCCACAATATAGCGACTATACACATTGATGATAGTTATATAAATACATAAATCTGCCATTCATTGAGACATAGCTGATGTCTGTATTCCATACTTGGTTCGGCCGTTCTATCTGAAGTCCCCGCAGGAGGTAGGGATGGATATACTCCGCCTTACCGCCGTCAGAAAGCTTGGGATTGGGGTAGATGGCCATTAGATTCATCTTACGCATAAGTCGCCTTACACGCTTAACGTTTACATGATAGCCCTTGTTGCGGAGCATCTGTGTCATCATCTCTACTCCTGCCGTAGGATGCTCTAGCGAGTAGGTATCCAGCTCCTGCATGATGCTAAGGTTCTCGGCACTTTCGCCCTGAGGCTTGTAGTATAAAGTGCTACGAGACAGGCGCATTAACTCACAGAAGCGCTTTCTCGTGATGCCTGCGGGGCGACGGCTCTCCAGCTCTATCAACGAACTTTGAGACCACTCTCCTGGCAGGCTGTCGCAAAAAATCGCATTCGAGCGTAAGTTGCCCTACCTTGCAAAGGAGGCGTTGGTGCTCGTTCTTGAGCTGGCGAAGCGCACGTTTGTCTTCGCTAGGCTTCTTGAAAGTCTGGGTGGCATTAGTTACGAAGGCTTCACGCCATTTGTTAATCTTCTGTGGTGATACATCGAAGCGCTTGGCTAGAGATTGAAGGCTTTCTTGTTCTTTGAGTGCTTCTAAGGCTACCTTGGCCTTGAAGCTCGCACTGTAGCCTCCAGGTCTTCCCATCTGTCTGTTCTATTTTTTATACCCGAAGGTAAGGTTAATTCTTGAAACCTACTTCTTGCATGAACTTGCGGGAGTATTAATGAAATGCGGTATTAACTTAATTGATCCTCGCCCCAATAGTTCTAAAGAAGCTTGAATGTATCACGCAGTAGACATTTACTATCCACCCAGATTTCAATGTAATGTTGACCTGGGCTATAGGTTCCACCAGATGATCTCCCCCAACCATGGAGAGTATACTCCCCCTCACCCTCTGACAATTCAAGCTTATCGGGCGATCCCGTAAACTCAGAGGTGTAGGGGTAGTTGTATTCTAAGCTCTGATGCTTATAAATTTTATAAGCGACGGTATAGGTCCCAGCCTTGCGGACTTTAATCTTAATCTTTGGCCTCAAGTAGTAGATAGAGCCTGCATTCCAGTTTAGCCAATCACTCTTAATACTCGTATAGTCTATTAGAAGTCTGCCATCTAAGAAATTGCCGAGTTTAATATCTGTGACCTCTATAGGAAAGCTTGCGACAATATCGTTATACTTGCCTTTGAGTTTATCATACTCATATTGGAGCTTGTCGAGTTTTTTTGATGACTCCTCAATCTGAGTTTTGTATCTCCCCTCCTGATTTTTGCAATCAATATACAGATCTTCCTCCAAGGTTCGTATCTTGTGGAGAGACTCGCTATAGAGAGCCAACAAACCCAATAGGCATATAACGACGACAGCCAATAGGGCGTAGAGCCAGCGTCCAAGTTTATTACTTTGGGAGGCAGGGAGGTGTGCTACTATTTCTTTTTCTTTCATAACCCAAACCAACTAAGGATTCTACGCCAAAAGGATTGCTTTTTTATTGTGAGTTTGAGGTTCCCAACCTTTATTCGCTGTGTGGCTAAGGCTTTGAAAACTTCTGAATACTCATCCATACCCAGCGCTAGGACCTTACCTTTATGCACCTTAGGTCTAATAAACACAGTGAGCGGATAGGACCCAGCCTCCTCAGACCACTCTCGATTTAGATTAAAATGCACAGAGCAATCCTGATTAGGTCTTATTGATATGTCCAGCTCCTGCAAGAGGAGGAAGTTCTCAGACATCTCCATCATGAGAGTGGCAACCCCCTCACAAGATACCTTAGCATCGTGGCTAAACTGGAGATGGAGATCTAGCGGTGCTTGTATCTTTGTTTTTACCTCATAATCCTTACTATTGTTGAATACTGGGATCCATGCAATGGACTTAAAGAGAGCTAAGTCTACTGTTGGTTTATCTGGATCTGGAATTGGAGGAGGAGGGGGATTCTTGCGAATAAAACTTTCCATCTTTTGGGCTTCATTGGCAAGCATCCGTCCCCAATTCTCTGCAGAAGGTCGTAGCCTTGGATTGCTCCACCCCTTGTCTTTATCAAAAGCTTGCAAAAACATATCCCCAACTGCTTTTGGACAGTTCCTGAGGTTCGCATGAAATTTACTTACGACATCGAAGTGCTTAGCCATAGTCCCATGTGGATACAGCCCCTCATCGATCATAGAACGTGTTGTCTCGCATCGGTCATAGGGCGGCTTACAAGTCCCTGTGAAGGGGTGTATTAAAAACAGGGATTTATACATGATAACCGACAAAGAGAAGTGATCCCAGCTTATGTCAAAGAGAGAATCCTGTGGCTTTTCAGGAGGGCTATAGTCTGGTGTACACGCTGAGGCGGCAAAAAGAAGTTTACCCGCCTCAGATATTTGTATACTATCTATATCACAAACAGAAACCTGTCCTCGTGCGTTGATTAGGATATTGTCTGGCTTGAGATCTACAAAGACATAGGTGCCTAGGCTATGCACTTGATGTAAGGGCTGGCATATATTGGCCAAGAGTTTGAGGCGTCCCAATAAGCCCATCGGCTGACGCACATCAAAGCGTTCCCAATCACCAGCAGTCCAGTTATTCCAATAACTCTTCGCGCTCTTGCCTGGGAGTTTGATATTGATAATCAGCTGCGAGAGTTTAATGCTACGCTCAAAAGCTAGAGGCATTATAATCCCGACAAAGGCCTTAGACCGATCATACAGTACGGCCACAGGCCAAGAGAGCATCCACATACCCATAGCGACCTGCTTGGGCTGATGCTCCACCATATAGATCATCTTGCGCTCAAGGGCAGATAGGACCTCACGACTTGTTTGCGCAAGTTGCTTGTCAACCGCCTTGTGATATAGTTTAGCACAATATCCTTTGCTAAACTTTTCAGACGCTTTGATCTTGTATATCGAGCCTTCACCGCCCTTGCTAAGCACCTGGCTATCTAGGGTGATGGCATCGCAAGTATGAGTATAATAGGTCTCCATTAGCTGTGGCGCACTGCTAATAGCATGGTCTTGTCATCGGCTTCGCGAGCTATAGATGGAGTACCTTGGCTCAGGTACTGCTTCCACTTCTCGTGGAGCTGGTCATCCCCCCCCCCACTAGCTTTGCTTTCACGCACGACCTTCACTAGCACCCCAAAGACCTTCGCCGATGGACGGTTGAGGTCTTCGTAGCACTCTGTCTCTTTGTTCAGCACCGAACATTCGAAGCTAGCTTTCTCCATACCATCTGATAGTAAACATAGGGCATCGATATCTCCCCTATAGACATGACTTTCAGGGACAAGGACACCTCCTAGCTCAGCAAGCCCCTCCCAAGCACTAGTGATAAACAGGGTCTGGTTAGCCTCTTCCCCCTTATGCGGTCTAAAGAGGGGGAGCCACTCGCCGTTGGTGTTGTCGTGATAGCCCCCACGGCCATCACCTATATGAGTTGTCAAAACGCCATGAGGCGAATATACTGCTATCATACAAGTGGCAGAAACATCCTTCAGATTCACCTTCCAGCTTCTCGCAACTGAGTCAAGATGCTTCTTTATATTATGCATAATGCGCTGTGCAGCTTGTTGCCATATGTTGTCTTCGGGGAGTCTAGCTTGCTCGATAAACTTGCCATAGTGCAAGAACTCCTTGGTCTCTCTAAGAGCATTAAAGCAGACACTCTCTGAACCAACATGTGAATGGCTCGCTGAACCTGCACCGTCAGATACCACACAAATCCCCCAGCCGGAATCTAGCGCCTCGTGCATACTATAGTCTTGGCAAGGGAGCTTAGCACTTATATGAGATGCTCCTATCTGTGAGGCATGTAGTACCGTCCAGCCCGTTGATGCTTGCAGGTCTTCTTGTACCTCTGTCCTGACTTCATTTTTCTTATCATCAGCTACAGGCTCCTCTTGTGGGAGAACTTTAGATCTATTGGTAGAGGTAGAACCTTTTTCTTGAACTCTCTTAGCTAGAGACTGTTCTTCAGATTCAGCCAAGCCTTCATCGTCCTCCTTCTCCTCCTCATCTTCATCAAACTCCTGATCGTTAGATCTCTTACGATACCAATGATAGCTGCCATACGCTATCCCCCCAGCAAGTATCGTTATTAGAGCTAGCCCGACTAGGGAGTACTTTGATTCATTTTTGCTCTGAGCCTGCTCCTCTGCTTTTGGAGCTGTGGCTACTTTCGTAGGAGAATCTTGCTCTTTCTTCATAACCACGCTATGCTCCTTGAGTGAATCTAGTTCTTTTTTTAGGGCTACAACATCTTTTTCTAGTTTTTCAGCCTTGGATGATAGGTTGTCAGTCTTTGAACTGTTCGTTTTTCCTTGAGCGAACAATGGCTTGGGGGGGCAAAAAAAACAAAAAAGGAGGCAGATAATATAAATCCCTCTCATAAGTCTACTTGAAACTTTGGTAATCTTTAATATCCCCATCAAGCCGAGCTATGAGCTAAAACTTGATGGGAATCTATATCTTATCTTACACCTAGTTGAAGCTAAATGTAGCCCAACCATCGATACTGCCGAGCTGGGCAGGGGAACTATCTCCCGACTCTTTAGCTGTGATGGCTCCGATACTGTTGGATAGCCACTGGAAGAAACTGACAAAGTTAGTTCCTTTGAGCTTCTGTGCAGTCATGCCTCCCTGGGCAAGTGTTTCTAGGACAGACATGTTCACATCATCCCCTACACCTATGGCCGAGAAGACGAGAGACTTGTTCTCTTGTAGGCCCTTGAGACGTCGTCCCATAGCAGATACAGGGCTGATGTCATCAGGCTCTCCGTCAGTCATCAAGATAACCCAAGGACGATAGTATTTAATCCCCTTGCTCTTATACCACTCCTTACGAGCGGAGGTTAGCTCTATGCCCTCTTCGATAGCCTGAAGCATCGGTGTTGTCCCACTAGGTATTAGAATAGGCATTTCGAAGTCTGTGAGGAGGGCTGGTGACTGTATTTGTTGTACTCGTCCGCCAAAGGTAATGATAGCGACCTCTAGACGTGATGCTGCAGTCTCATCCTCAAGCGTTTGCTCTTGGAACTGCTTTAGACCTTGGTTCAACTCTGCGATACCATTGCCAGACATAGACCCCGAAGTGTCTAGGAGCAAGACGCAAAGACACTTGTCTTCGCCGTTATTTAGCTCCTCGTGTGTAAAATCATTATGAGCCATATTTACTTATGAGTTATTTGGTGATTACTATCTGATTATTTGCTGATTAGCTATTCATTGTTCGGGCATAACTACCTCCCAGCCCAGTGATGGACTGGGTAATTTGATTGAGTACTCTCTGTAGATAGGGGATGTCCTCGGATTCTATTCCACCGATAATACGGCGTATCTGCTGTACATCAGGTGAAGCAAATTGCGAGACATAGTCGTTGTACATTTGCTGGGGTACACCGTTGTCTAGCAGACTTGCACAATAGCGTTCGTAGGTTTGGATGTTGTTGTGTAGTGTTGTCACCACTCCCCTCAAGAAATCTCCAAAGTCGCATATAGCATCGGCCTGCACAATAAGGTCTGCTACGCCACCTTGCCTACTAATAATCTCCCTAGGGCGTGTAGCGCGAGGAGAAGTGTTGGGTTGTGAGAGACGGATGTCCCCTAAGGGCATTTGCGTGGCTGCCTGCATATGGCTACTTACTTCGCTGATGTAGTATTGTATTCGTGGAAGATCCGAACTCACAATATGCTGCAGTAGATCTTGGTAGCGTGCCTTGTCAGCTTGGAAGTGATTACTTATATAGGTCTCACATTGCTGTCTAGGCACACCCGAATCTATCATCGCTTGTATGGCGCCATGATATTCGTTGAGTTTGTCCATTATCTCTTGATCGGTAAAGCGAACAAGAAACTCGTGTAAATCTTTTAGGGCTTGTAGTTCCCTTATAAAATCTTGTGATGTTTGCGTCATATCTATATCGTTTACTGTTGATTGATCATTACTATTTGAGGTTCCTCCTTGATGGGGATCTATTCCTTTATCTCGTGCGAAAACAGATGCCATAGGTTCAACTCGATGTACAATGTGTCGCTCCGCAATACCGTGCGCATAGCCTTCATAGTAGCCCTCGACATAGGTCTGCAGTATATTATCTCCAAAGATCCAGAAGCGTAGAGATAAGCCCATACGTAGGAGGTTCTTATCCCTCCCATGTATACTGTCTTGGTGGCCGTCTTCCCAACCTCGGCGATAGTCGTTACTCCCCCACATAGCGCCTAATCTAAAAACATCTTCACGATGCCGATAAGCAGAAGAATTAAGACTGCGGCCGAGATGTAAGGATGTGTCGTGATGGCCCAATATAACCCATAGAGTCCAGCCCCAACAAGCAGAGCGATAGATGTCCATTTAGCTATCTGCTTATAGAGTGCCAGCTCTGCCTCTCTTTCAGACTTGTGCAAGTTCTCCACTAAGGTTGATAAGTCTGCTCTAGAATAGACACCCATACGAAGGTCACTGATAGGTTTGCTATGTCGCTTGAGGGTCTCGGGCTTAAACGCTTTCAAAGCCTGGTCTATATCTCCTTTTTTCTGTGCAGTCGCCTTACTCCTCTTTAGTTCCAGGTCTTTTATACGTATAGTTGAAGTGTATACATCAATGCTGTCTCTGAAGTTAACTAGATCTTCTACATCTTCGAGCCATACCTCTCTCTTATCAATCTCAAAATCAAGGATCTCCAAATGATCTTGCTTGAAGAGAAAGAGACAATGCTCCAAGTCTCTTTTGCATTGTTCCAACTCTTTCTCCTCTTGAGTTAGATTATCCATACGAGGCGATTGCCTGATATGCGCAATAGCTTTTTCTACCATTTGGCGCACCGCATAGAAATTATGCATATCGATAGTCTGCTTATGCGGTACAAGCTTATTTTCTAGGTCATCAGCTACTGCTCTAAGTCTCCTTAGATGATTGACTTCACCTGAAATGTCACCCTCTACTTTGCTTATTGCCTCTAGTGCCTGGGGGAGCAAATCCTGCGCAACTCTCCTTAACTGAGATAGCGGTAGGCTAGGGAGCATATCCAGTAGAGCCTTGATTTTTGACACTGTTACCTGCCAACCATTGCGTTTTGGTACATTCTTATATACCTCACGCTTCTGCTCTAGAAGCTGTGCATCTCTATCAACAAGAGCCAGTAAACCAATGTACTCATCAAACTCTGACTTCAGCGATAGAGGGGTATTGTACTGAGCATACTCTGCCACAAGTCTATTGAGATCCTGCTCTAGTTGTGAATAGACACGAGAGACAGAGATAGCTCCTAGTATCTGATTTAAGGAACGATAATCCTCGCTTAGCTTATCTTTCTTTGCTGACAAGGTATGAAAGCGATCTACCAGGCCTTCATACTCTGTGATAACCTTTGTATATGTTGCATGATCCATAATTATAGGAAGCTCCTTCTGTTTATTATGCTTGGATGTGCATTAAGGTACTCCAAGCTTGGCTATTGGCAAGTTGTTGTCTATCTCTCAGCGTATTATACGGTAATATCAGGTCTCCCTCAGGGTAGCTCAGTCCCATCTCCGAGGGAAGCATGAGAAGCGCCTGCCCCGTAGCTTCTACAACATCTCCTTGGCCGTACCCCCAGATAAGGCGTCTTGAGTCTCCACCTCTCAAGGCGATCTTAATCTCGACATAACGGCTAGCGATCTGGTCATTTACATCTTGTAGGTTACCCATACTATGGGCATAGATAAGCAAATGTATCCCTAACTCGGGTCCCTGCTCAAGCAACTCTTGTAATTGTTGCTGTGCTGTAGGGCTTGCATCAGGGTTTGCAAAGGCAGATGGCCTTACTCTCAGAGCTGGATTAAGCCTCAAGTCTGATAAAACATATAATAGCTCTGGCGCTTGATGCACGATCTGTAAATTATCTCGTCTGTGTTTTAGTTCTTCGTGCACCTTGCATAGAGCATCCTCAAAAAGCCCCTCGCCTGCAATCTGGATCTGAGGGCAAGTAGCCAAGACATCTAAAGCCCCAAAAGTGCCTGAACTTCTTGATTGCAGATCATTGATAAGCACTGTAGACCTCTCGTATGCCGAAGTAAACTGCAAAGCGATACTGCCGATAAGTCGTATTGCCGTATGACGGTCATTGCCTACGATAGCCACATGACTTTTGCTATCACGGTGGAAGGTAAAGCTAGCGTGTTCCTCACGGCAAAAGAGAGGCATACCGAGATATATAATTTCGTTTGCTCCTACCTTGTTGACGCGCTTTGGTCTAGGCGCATCCGTGATACAGGCACTGAGGTCTAGCTCATTGAAGAGCATGCTAGGCAGTTGCTTAGCTCCCTGCGCCTCATAGTGTTTGCTTATCGCCTGTATGTAGCGTGGCAGATCTTTACCCTCATCGATATAAGCTACCTGAAAGGTCTCGTTGTAGCGCTCTTCTCCCATTTCCGAGGTATTGAGTATAGCACGCCCCTTCCTAGTACCAAGCTTGGCAGCCCCCTCATTCCCAATCAATTTTTGACTGTCACTAGGGTTTGTAATAAGCGAAAGCTTTACCCCAACCTGACTTATATCAGTCTGTACACCTCCGAGACTTTGTGTACATAACCCTATAAAAACCCCTTGCGAGCGTCCTTTTTTATGTATCTGCTCGATATACTTACTCGCCTGCTGAGCTATGGCATCTGACCCTTTGACTAACTCTTGGAATTCATCTATGACAACAAGAATAAAAGGAAGAGGCGCTTGTTGCGTAGAAACTAAACCTCTATTTGCGGCTGATATATCCGTAACGCCTAATTTCTTGAAGATCCCACCCCTATATTCTGCCTCTCGCATAGCTCGTTCCAAAACTGTCAACGCATACAGTCTATTGCTAGAGGCGCTGACCACCTCGGCGTGTGGTAGATTTTGATAGGGCAAGAGGCTTACGCCTGCTTTCATGTCTACTAGGTAGAAGCGTAGTAAGTCAGGCGAATAGCGCGCCGCAGCATTGAGTATGATGTTATGCAGGAGTATGGTTTTACCTGAACCGCTCTTTCCTCCGATAAAAAAGTGAGGTGAGCAAGGCACTGCCTTACTCGAGAAGCATAGCCCCTTGGTAGATTTTGAGGCATCGACACCTATAGGCACATCGATATAACTATAATCATAGTCTTTGGGGAGTGTTTGCCATAGAGCCTTTTGCGAGAGTGTCTGTTGCAACTCTCTCTTGAAATCAAAAACTCCACTTCCTACATTTGCTCCCTGGATATACGTTAAAACTGCATCAACCTCGGCGCGACTAGCGGTAGTCTCATAGCTTACTCCTGGGAGTTCACAACTAAAATCATAAGCCTCGCCCAAAAGGCGCCCCAAAGGCGTCTGACCTGTAGTACTATTGCGAGGGTTCAGATCATCCTCATCATAAGAGAAGAAGAGGTATACACCTGCTTTTCTTGCATTACCCTTATAAAGCAATCTTTGCAAGCGCTCTATTTCCGTATCACTCAAGATACGTGTGATATCATTGATAAAAACAAAGTGGTATGGTTCAGCCATATCTAAATGCTCCTGGTTATAGTCCCACAAACTTGGAGAATGGCTGAGGTATGAAGTGATGTTACTATTTACTTGTTCCTCAAGTAAATCTATCAAACGAGTAACATCTCGTTGTGTATATATGTAGTGATAGAAGTTTTTAGGATTCTCTTGTTCTCCTAAAGGTGTTGAGATTGGCGAAAGTTGATTGAACCGACCGCTTAGGTCAGCATCAAGCATATAGACGCAACTCTGTCCCAAAGGATAGGCAGTTATAGCCCGCAGAGCAAAATTCAGCAAATGCTCTACGGCAGGAGAACCCAATCTAAAGGCAGTAGCTCCCTCTCTGAGAAAAGAATAGATGAGTGGATATTGTATTGTTTGCTCTTGTTGTACAATACTTGGTAAAGTTTTGACGCCATAGTAGAAACCCCAAGGATTAAGATCCTTGCTCTGAACTCCAGTGGTAAGACTTGTACACAAGGGAGCATAGGCGATGGATAGTTGCTCGAACGACTTGAGGGTCCCTTCAAGCATCTCTGCCTCTTGGATAATATTCTTATATGAGAGAGCAAGCTCCTGCATAGCTCTATTAGCCAGTTGCTGAATCCCTTGAGTCAAGTCTATAGGCATAGCTTAATCTTAATCTTAAAAATCCCCTATGATCCCTAATAGGGTGTCATATGCAAAAGCGTGAGACCATACTGACATCATATTTCTTCAGTGAGGGTCGTGAAAAGTGGCTACGACCACTCCCATTCCTTTGAAATTTTCTCCGGTTCCACAGGCTGAATGAGTCAACGCTTCCAATTGTATACTCCGCTCGGCATATGCTATACAAGGTATGTCGTAACAAAGTTACAACTTTATTTGTTTACTACAAAGAAAAAACGGGAGTTATTTTCACAGCATTGTCAATTCCCTAAATATCCCGCTAACTCTTTATGTCTCTATCAGCTTGACAATCAATTGTAATAGCCTATATATTTGCGTCTTAGTAAGTGATAATCATCTAATTCATAGCATTATGGACGCAAATAGCAACGACAACTATGTCTTGGTCTTAGAAGACCGCAGCGAGGTAAAGAACGAGCAGGAGGTGGGTAAACCCTCCGTCGTCTCAGGTATCGATGAGAAGGACAATCTCAAGACCTCCGAGGCTAGCGAAGCCCACCAAGCCACGTTCCTCAAGTTCAACAACAAGGACGGGCTCCTCAAGAACTTCATGGCGAACTTCTTGAAGCAGTTCAATGAGCCCTCACGCTTTGGACTGTACAAGGTCTTAGCGACCAATGTAGAGCAAGGCGTGGACAATCTCCGTACCACTCTGCAGAACCGCAACAGTCCCGAGAGCCAAGCCCAGCTACAAGCACAGGGCGTGCGCTTCGAAGACTTCTTGCCTATGCAGAAGAACGCTACCGCTATCGCCCCTAGCCAGGTGGACTGGCGTATGCTCGAGAATCTCGGGCTAAACAAAGAGCGCCTCCAAGCTAGCGGAGAGCTAGATAAGCTCCTCAACTGGCAGAAGACCAACCTTGTTACCATCGCTGTGCCTTTCGGCGAGAGCAAGATCTACACCGAGGCACGCCTAGCCTTTCGCACGGACGAGAACGGTAATATCGGTCTAGCGGTACATACTATTCGCAAAGAACCCGAGCTAGACTTCCCCTATATGGGGCATAAGTTCACGCCCGAGGAGAAAGAGCAGCTCCTAGCAACGGGGAACCTAGGTAAGACCGTAGAGTTAACACCTAAGAATGGCGAAGCCTTTACGGCTTATGTCTCGCTTGACCCACAGACGAACGAAGTCGTCGCTCTGCGTGCAGACCGTATAGACATCCCTCAGGTCATCAAGGGCGTAACGCTCAGCGACCAGCAGTACAAAGACCTTGTAGAAGGCAAGCCCGTCAAGGTAGAGGGTATGCTCTCTAAAAATGGCAAGAACTTTGATGCTACCCTGCAGGTCAATGCCGAGAAGAAGGGCATCGAATTCATCTTCGACAACAAGGGCTTCAAAGAGCGTCAAGAGCAGCAACAAGGGCAGAGCCAGCAGGGAGCGCCCCGCAAACTCTGCGGCTTAGAGCTTAGCGAGAAACAGCGTGAAGCCCTTGACAATGGGCGCACCCTCTATATCAAGAATATGGTAGATAAGGAGGGCAATAGCTTCAATGCCTATGTCCGTATGGATAAGGAGCAGAACCGCCCACGATTCTATAAGTACAACCCTGAGAAGAAGCAAGGAAAGGGCAAGGTAGAAGCTGTAGCCGAAGAACACAAGACGCAGGTAGCGGTCAATAACGAGGGCAAGACCAACGAGGCGACTAAGAACATTAAAGAGCCGCTGAAGTCTGGACAGACACAGCCTACGGCTGAGCAGAAACAAAAGCAAGAGAACAAGCAGCGTAGAGGACGCAAGATGTAGTCTAACCCTTAATCAAGACCTTAACTATGACTATTTGTATCATTGCCGAGAAACCCTCGGTGGCTCGTGACATTGCTCGCATCGTAGGATGCAAACAACAAGCAAGATGGCTATTTACAGGGCGGTGGCTATCTCGTGACTTGGGCGATGAGGCATCTCATTACACTCGCTATACCCGAAGCCTATGGCTATGGAGCCTATAAAGCCGAAGACCTCCCCATTCGTCCCAATCCTTTTCAGCTCATCGTGCGACAAGTCCGCAAAGGCAAGGAGTACAGTGACGATCCAGTAGCCCTCAAACAACTCAAGGCTATTCGCCACTGCTTTACCGAGGCTGACCGCATCATCGTGGCTACCGATGCAGGACGAGAGGGGGAGCTGATATTTAGGTATATCTATGATTTCCTCAAATGCAGCAAGCCTTTCGATAGACTGTGGATTTCATCGCTTACCGACAAGGCTATTCGTGAGGGCTTAGCCCAAGTGAAGTCGGGACGAGATTACGACAATATCTACCACTCCGCCAAAGCAAGAAGCGAGGCGGATTGGCTAGTGGGTACCAATGCTAGTCGAGCCTTATCCATTGCTCGCAAAGGCGGTTATTCGCTTGGACGAGTGCAGATACCCACGTTGGCGATGCTCTGCTGTCGCTATTTGGAGAACAAGCACTTTGCTTCTGTACCTTACTGGAAGCTCTGTGCCGAAATGGATAAGGACGGCATCAGCATCAAAGCCGTCAGTATGGATAGTTTTTCAGACGAAGCGGTGGCACAGCACGCCTTGTCGGCTCTTCGTAGTGCAGGCAAGCTCTCTGTTGTATCCGTGAGCCGCAAGATGGGGACTACCGCTCCGCCCTTGCTCTATGACCTCACTGCTCTGCAGAAGGAAGCCAACCGCAAACACGGCTTCTCCGCAGATAAGACGCTTTCGATTGCTCAGACCTTGTATGAGAAGAAGGTCACGACCTATCCTCGCACAGGCAGTCGCTACACCAGCAAAGATGTCTTTGATGAAGTACCTACTATCTTTAGGTCTTTTGGAGAAGCCTTGTCGACACCGCTCAACCGCCATAGTGTAGATAATAGTAAGGTAACCGACCACCATGCTATTATCCCGACAGGCGAGAGGGCGAGTAACCTAAGCTCAGACGAGAGCATCACCTACCAGATGATACGGACCCGCTTTATTGAAGCCTTTTCGCCTAACTCGGAGGAAGAGCGTATGCAGGTACAATTATCAGACGGTTCGCAGAGCTACTCTTGGAAAGCTTGCCGTGTGCTTTCATTGGGTTGGAAGGCAGTAGCTAAGGAAACGAGCAACAAGGCTCAATCCAAGGATAGTGAAGATGACGAAGAAGAAATGCTCTCGATGTTGCCAAATCTCACTGAGGACGAGGTCTTATCGCTTCGCTCTGCCGACATCACCAGCCATAAGACGAAACCCAAGCCACTCTATACAGAGGCGACACTTTTGTCCGCTATGGAGCATGCAGGTAAGGAGGTAGACGATGCCGAGAGCAAGCGAGCTATGGCAGACTGCGGTATCGATACTCCTGCTACTCGTGCCAATATCATCGAGACGCTAATCCTCAGAGAATACATCCGCCGAGAGAAGAAAGCTATCGTCCCCACCGAAAAAGGCTTGGCGGTCTACGACATCGTCAAAGACAGACGCATCGCCAATGCCGAGATGACAGGAGCTTGGGAGGTAGCCTTAGCAGCTATTGAGGCTGGTTCTGCTTCCGCTGCACAGTTCAGTCAGCGTATCTGTGAGTACACGGCTCAAATTTGCGAGGAGCTATTGAAGCTCTCGCCACCGTAGAAGAATTACCCCAGCTATCACTGCCCCAAGTGTGGGAAAGAAAGCGTGGGTATCTATGCCAAAATCGCCAAGTGCCGTGCTGAGGGTTGCGACTTCGTCATCTTCCGAGAAGTCTGTGGCACATTCCTCTCCGAAGACAACCTGCGTGACCTCATCACGACTAAACGCACACCCATCCTCAAAGGTTTAGTCAGCAAGGCTGGCAAGAAGTTCAACGCCCGATTAGTCTTGGGCGATGACTTCAAAACCACCTTTGAGTTTGAGGGCAAAAAGAGATAGCCTAATCTGATTTAACAAACATAGGAAGCCGAAAAACTTAGGTGGGAGCTAGATTTTTTAGGTGGGACGTAGGATTTTCTACTTCCCACCTAAAAATTTCGCTCTCTTATATAGAAAAACAAACAGCAACATATCATTATGGCATACAATAAGAAAGCCGTTTTAGAAGCCAATACCGAGGCGATTCGTGTGGTGCTTCGCTTGGAGAAAGAGCGACGAGCAGCCACCGAAGCCGAACGCAGCATCTTGAGGGGATACCTAGGCTTTGGAGGACTGAAGTGCGTCCTCAATCGCTGTGAGCAGCCCGAGGATATCCGCCACTGGTCGGCATCAGAGGAGCACCTCTTTGCCCCTACACAGCAGCTCAAGCAATTGATTTATCGAGAAGCCCTTGATGCCAATACCTCCAAACGCTATTGGGACAGCATCAAAGCCAGTGTACTGACCTCCTTTTATACCGATACCCGCATCGTTTCGGCGATTGCCGACTCCATCAAGGACACAGGCATAAGCGTCAAGCGTTGTCTTGACCCCTCGGCAGGCATGGGAGCTTTTGCCGAAACCTTTGCTCAGCAGTCAAGTCTTGTCGATGCGATGGAGAAAGACCTCCTAACGGCTCGCATCTCTCAAGCTCTGCACCCTTATGGGGAAGGTAATATCACGATACAAAACCACCCCTTTGAAGCGATAGGAGAAGTGGAGGAGCCGAACAAGTACGACCTTGTAACGAGTAATATCCCCTTTGGCGACTTTATGGTTTACGACCGCAGCTTTACCAAGGGTAAGGATGTCCTCAAGAGTGAGTCTACCCAGGCTATCCACAACTATTTCTTCGTCAAGGGGCTAGACACCCTCAAAGAGGGCGGATTGCTTGCCTTCATCACTTCGCAAGGTGTCTTAGACGCCCCTCGCAATGAGCCTATTCGTCGCTATTTGATGCAGAACAGCAAACTCATTTCGGCTATTCGCCTACCCTCGGGTATGTTCAGTGAGAATGCTGGTACTGAAGTGGGGAGCGACCTCATCGTGCTGCAAAAGCAGTCGGGCAAGGATATTGTCGAGGGCTTAGAACAATCCTTTGTGAGGTCGTTCCCCGTTCCCAAGGGCGACGGTTTCTCTATGGCATTCAACCACAGCAGTCTTTTTGAGGGTGATTGGCAAGAAGTGCAGACACGCACCATCGCGACAAGTCGGAGTATGGGTACCGACCCTTATGGAAAGCCTACTTGGGTCTATGAGTTTGATGGCGGTATCGCAGAAATGGCGAACAGCCTACGCATACAGCTATCAGCCGACATTGAGCAGCATTTCGACAAGAAACTCTATGAAACAGGTGTTGCGATGACCGAAGCAGAGAGACAAGCTCAAGCCGAGAAAGAGCTACGCAAACTCGGGGTTACCGTCGGCTTATCTGAAACCAAGGAGAAACAAAAGAAAGAACCTGAGGTAGACGAGGGTCTGAAAGATGCGTATAATCTCCTGCCTAAGAGTATTGAAAAGCAGCTACCCAAGCTCTACAGCACAGAGAAAGACTTGATTGGCGACAGGGGTGCCTATGCTCGTTATTTCTTCCCAATGGGGCTTACACGGCTTATCTCTTGGAGTACGACCCTAAGGAGCGTATTGGCTTCGGTGCGGTAACTATGGGCTATGGCTGGGAATTAGGCAACATGTCGCTCGACGAGATGAAGTCTATCAACATCCACGGCTTGGGCATTGAGCGTGACCTCTACTTTTCGCCCACCAAGCTACACGAAATTGCCGAACTCGAAGAACTCGTCGCAGGACGCTATACCCAGGAAGCAGTTGTCGAAGAAGCCGTGGCTACTGAAATCAAAGAGGAAGAGCAGCAAAAAGAAGTTGTGTCAGTGCAGACAGAAGAAGCACCTAAAGATATGGTTTCTGTTCAGCCAGAGCCAAGTCCAAAAATAACGGAAGAGCCAGCCCCCGAGGGCGTGCCGACTTTGACCCTACATCGTCAGTACGAGGCAGAGCCCTCTGTTATTCGTCCCGATGTAGAGCCACCTCGAGAGATGAATGGGCAGACGGTCTACTTTGATGACGATCATCACCCTATAATGGAATTTATTGATGATGGCAGATTGGCAGATTTACCGCTCTTTGCACCCGAAGAGTATAACCTCTGGACGCAGAGTGTCAATAGGCTCAATGCAGACATCAAGGAGGTTGTTAAGCCAACACCGAAGCCCAAAGAAGAGGTAAAGAGTAATGTATCTAAGGTAAGTTCACCTGCGACACAGCGTAAAACGAGAAGTAGTAGGAAAACTCAGTCTGATGTACACGAGCCCTCACTCTTCGACTTTATGGGCGAAGGCGAGGCGCGTAAGCCCCAGCCTATAGCAGAGATCAAGAAAGCCTTTGATGCTTCGCCACGACCTTTCCTCTCTGCTCCCGACTCACATTTTCGGAACGGCTCGATTGTCTTGCAAAATGGGCAGGTAGGTTTTATCTCCGATTTGAGGCGTCACCCCACCTTCAACCCGATGGATCTACCCTATGCTCAGCTCTCCAAACTCAAAGCCTACATCGAAATCCGTGATAGCTATCATCGTCTTTATGATTACGAGGCAAACAATCATGCCGAGGACAAGGAGGAACGCAGCAAGCTCAACCGCCTTTATGACGGCTATGTCGCTCGCTGGTGGGCGTTTAACCATAAAAGCGACATCGATGTCATCAAGATGGATGCCACAGGCATGGAGATGCTCTTCTTGGAACGCTCAGAGAATGGCAAGTACATCAAAGCCGACATCTTTGACCACCCGACTGCATTCTCCACGACTGAACTTACTATTGCGGCTAATCCCTTAGAAGCTCTGAGTGCTTCACTCAACAAGTATGGTTCGGTAGAACTCGACTATATGAGTTCGCTCCTGCCCGAAATGGAGGAGAGCGATATGCTCTCTGCCCTTGAGGGACGCATTTACTTCAATCCCGAGATAGGAGGCTATGAGGTGGCCGATAAGTTCATCTCGGGCAATGTGATTGAGAAAGCCGACCGCTTAGCCTCTTGGCTACTTGACCACCCCGACCACGAAGAGAGCAAACAGAGTTTGGCTGCTCTGATGGCAGCACGACCTACACCCATTCCCTTTGCTGACCTGGACTTTAACCTTGGGGAACGCTGGATACCCAGTGGTGTTTACTCGCAATTTGCCACTGAGTTTTTTGGTACGGATATTCGCATCAGCTACCACAGTAATATGGACGAGTACGCCACCAGTTGCGGCCGCAAGAATGTTAATATCTGGCACAAGTATGCCGTGCAAGGAGAGTTTCGCCGTTATGACGGCTTAAATCTTTTGAAGCACGCTCTACACAACACTATTCCCGACATCAACAAGAGCAAGGAGGTACCCGACCCTGTCAGCGGTATGATGAAGACCGTTAAGGTGCGAGATGGCGAGAAAATCCAGCAAGCCAACGCTAAGATTGAAGAAATCCGCCAAGGCTTTGTCGATTGGTTGGGACAACGACCCGAAACCTTCAAGGAGCAACTTGCAGACCGCTATAACGCCCTGTTTAACTGCTTCGTGCGTCCGATCTTTGATGGCTCGCATCAGTCGTTCCCCAATCTTGACCTCAAAAGGTTAGGTATTCCCGACCTGTACAAAAGTCAAAAGGATGTCGTTTGGATGCTCAAGACCAACGGTGGAGGTATCTGCGACCACGAAGTGGGAGCGGGTAAGACCCTCATCATGTGTACGGCTGCTTATGAGATGAAACGTTTGGGCTTGGCGCATAAGCCGATGATTATCGGGCTCAAGGCAAATGTCTTTGACATTGCCGACACCTTTCGCAAGGCTTATCCCAACGCCAAAATCCTCTATCCAGGTAAGGACGACTTCACCAAGCAAAATCGCCAACGTATCTTCAACGACATCAAGAACAACGACTGGGATTGTATTATCCTTACCCACGAGCAGTTCGGTATGATCCCTCAAGCTCTCGAAATACAGCAGGCTATCCTGTAAAAGGAGATGGATTCGGTAGAGGAGAACTTGGAGGTGCTCCGTAAACAAGGCAAAGACATCTCCCGAGGTATGCTCAAGGGTTTAGAGAAACGCAAGCAGACACTTGAGGTCAAACTCCGTGACCTTCAAGACAGCATCACCGAACGCAAGGACGATGCTGTAGCCTTTAAGATGATGGGCATTGACCACCTCTTTGTGGACGAGAGCCATCAGTTCAAAAACTTGATGTTCAACACCCGCCACGACCGAGTATCGGGCTTGGGCAATCCCGATGGCTCACAGCGAGCTCTCAATATGCTCTTTGCCATTCGCACCATTCAGGAGCGGTCGGGTAAGGATTTAGGAGCGACTTTCCTTTCGGGCACAACGATTAGTAACTCGCTCACGGAGCTATACCTGCTTTTCAAATACTTGCGTCCGCAAGCCCTCGAAAAGCAAGGCATCAACAGCTTTGACGCTTGGGCTGCAGTCTTTGCCAAGAAGTCCACCGACTACGAGTTTTCAGTCACGAATGAGATTATTCAGAAGGAGCGGTTCCGTACGTTTATCAAAGTGCCAGAGCTGGCGAGCTTCTATGCGGAGATTTGTGACTTCCGCACAGCAAAGGATATCGGAATCGACCGCCCCGACAAGAATGAAATCCTGCACAACATCCCACCAACACTGGAGCAGGAAGATTTTATCAAACGATTGATGGAGTTTGCCAAGACGGGTAATGCCACTGTTTTAGGGCGTGAACCGCTTAGCGAACGTGAGGGAAAGGCCAAGATGCTTATCGCAACAGACTACGCCCGCAAGATGAGCTTAGATCTACGAATGATTGACCCAGCCTACGAAGACCACGTCGACAACAAGGCTTCACACTGCGCTAAGATGCTGGCTCAATACTACCAGAGGTTTGATGCGGCTGAAGGTTCGCAGTTTGTCTTCTCAGACCTCGGGACGTATAAAGCTGGGGAGTGGAATGTGTATTCGGAGATTAAGCGCAAACTCGTGGAGGATTACCACATTCCCTCCCACGAAATCCGCTTTATTCAAGAGTGCAAAAACGAGCGTGCCAAGAAAGCCATAGTAGAGGCCATGAACCGAGGAGAGATCCGCTGCATCTTCGGCTCAACATCTATGCTCGGCACTGGAGTGAATGCGCAGCAACGAGCCGTAGCCATTCATCATCTCGACACTCCCTAGAGACCATCGGACCTCGAACAGCGCAATGGGAGAGCCGTACGCAAGGGCAATCAAGTAGCCAAGGAGTACGCGAATAACACGGTCGATGTCATCATCTATGCCGTAGAGCGATCGCTCGACAGCTATAAGTTCAACCTCCTACACAACAAGCAACTCTTCATTAACCAGCTCAAGAGCAATGCCCTCGGTGCACGCACCATCGATGAGGGCGCTATGGACGAGGAAAGTGGAATGAACTTCTCCGAATACGTGGCTGTACTCTCAGGCAATACCGACCTCCTAGAGAAGGCAAAACTTGACAAGAAGATCACAGCCCTGGAGTCAGAACGTAAGAACTTCATGAAGGAGCGAGACGCTGCCTCAGGGAAGCTCCAAGAGCTGGAGCACTCCATAGAGTTCCACACAAGCCGTGTGGCCGAAGCTAAGGAAGATCTGGCCTTATTTGAAGCCTGCGTGCAGCGTGACGCAGACGGCAATGCCATCAACAAGCTGGAGCTGACGGGGATTCCCAACGATAGTGATATGAAGGTCGTAGCATCCCGTCTGCAAGAAATAGCCGAGAAAGCTCGAGCCCAAGGAGAATACCACAGAATTGGATCAATCTACGGCTTCGACATCTTCGTCAAAACGGAGAGCTCTGCAAAAGATCTTTTCCAAAGCTCCGTCAATCGATTCTTCGCCAAGGGAGAAGGAAGCATCTACTACACGCACAACAATGGCAAGCTCGCCTGCGAACCTAAGCTCGCTTGCCAAAACTTCCTCTCTGCCCTCGAGCGCATTCCCAAGGTGATGGCGACCCACGAGAAAGAGCTCACCAGAGCCGCATAAGACATCGAGATCTACAAGGCGATGGCTAGCGGCCAGTGGAACAAGGAGGACGAGCTTCGATCGCTCAAAGCCCAAGTGGCAGAGCTTGACAGAAAGATAGCCTTAACACTCGCTCCCGTGGAGGAAGTAGGAGCTAAGGAAAAGCAGAATGAGGAGAAAACGCCGAGTATAAAGGATGTATCTCAAAGTCAGGAGCAGAGCAAGACCAAGGAACTTGCATCTCCTGCTGATGCACAGAAGGAAGAAAAATCTGTGACACAAGAGAAAGACTTTATGAGTAGGGGCATCTTCTGTAAGCCAAAGATGAGATAATGGGAGATAACGAAGATGTCATAGTATATAAAAAGAGCGGGACCGTACCGACGAAGTGTACAGCCCCATTGCTACTTTTTATAGTGCTAGCAAAGCGACTAAAGTCTTTACCGGCACTTCTTACTGGGCACAAAGGTAATACATCTACTTGAATTACACAAGCATTTCTCTGACATTTTTTATCCCAGTGGCCTTTGCTATCGTTTTCTGAACCTCCTGAAACGCACTATACTTTTCCAATAGCAGAGCCAATTCATCCTTCAGATCAGCCTGTCTATTTATAGAGACAATGCCTGTCATGTAATAGATGACTTTAATTGCACCATAAAGATTCTGATAGCTTGTTCCTTCCATCTTACCAGCGGGGCCACGCCTAATAGATACTGGCAGTGCGATATCATATAAAACGCTACCATGAGCACAGTAATTTCTCACCGTGTTTATCAAGCAAAGATAGCTCTCAAAAACAACAAGCTGCTTTACGCCAAAATGAGCACCTATATGTCTGCGAACTAACTCATTCTTGAGAGCATTAAATAGATGTATGACACTTCCCAGAGTCATAAACTCTAAAGTTTTCCAAGCTGGCGCATACTTATCATTTATATGTATCTGATGGTGTTGCTTAATTACTGATATCCGCTTAAATCGACTGGTATATACCTCTTGATCAAAGCTTTGTATGTATTTCATTGTAACAACAGAGGGATCAACGAACCATGTTGGGGACTCCTTGTAATAATTTGAGACGTAATAGGTCAGGAATGTCCTAAGGTGAATCTCAATTCGATTAAGATACTTCGTTAGGATACCCCTAAGATTAAAGTCAAAGTAGTACAGCCTTACAATGTCGTCAAAATTAGTTCCTTCTCGAAACTCGTGCGTCCTATGGACTTTACACGGATACGAACGCTCAAAGGGAAACCAATAAAACCCTAAACGATAATAGCCAACATCCAGCAAGACCTCTTTGGCCTTATCTTCATCATCTATTATCATCCCTCGCTGCCTTAGAAGGCTGATCTGCTCGTCAACGTCTATTGCTACTTTTATCATAAATCTATTTTCTGCAAAGGTAACGCAAAGGGGTAAATTACAGTACCTTTTGCCGACTATTCACTTCAGGAAGTATTAAAACAGACAGATGCTTTTACCAGCTTTCCCTCCTTTTGAGCATTTCTTCAACCTCTGCTCTCAAAAAGAGCAAGCGACCATTAGCCTTGAGGTAGGGAATCTTCCCAAGGGAGACCCAGTTATAAATGGTCTTCTGCTCCACCTTGAGGAGCT
>ERZ773197.623-NODE-623-length-27180-cov-14.842065_pt1 | contig 27180 bp, 20 predicted proteins | sample MGYA00580999_ERZ773197 | MGnify/ENA primary metagenome ERZ773197 (study PRJEB29015, sample SAMEA2738166) | human oral metagenome | biome: human oral; feature: human-associated habitat; material: saliva | place: China | collected 2185 ...
TGGTATTTTTCTTTTCTCAGTCAAGGCCAAATACCTTTCTCGCATTGTCATAGGTCGCTTGTGCCACCTCTTCTGTCGTTAAGCCACGTAGTTCTGCAATAAAGTCTACTACATAACGGGTATAGGCTGTTTTATTTTCTCGGCCACGCTTAGGAACTGGTGCCAGATAGGGTGCATCTGTTTCAACCAAGATTTTGTCCAAAGGTAATTCTTTGGCTGCCTCCTGAATGTCTGTCGCTTTTTTGAAGGTCACCACTCCCGAGAAAGAGATCATCATGCCTAAATCCATGAAGCGTTTGGCATCTTCCAGACTTCCTGAGAAAGAATGCATGATCCCACCGCGTGGGCCAACTCCTTCACTCTTGATAATGGCATAGGTATCTTCGAGAGCATCACGCGTATGCACTACAAATGGTAAGTCTAGTTCCTTAGATAGCTGAATCTGACGGCAAAAGACCTTCTCTTGAACTTCCTTAGGTGCTGTCATCCAGTGGTAGTCCAGACCGATTTCCCCTAAGGCGACGACTTTAGGATGTTTCAGCCGTTCCAGTAGATAAGCCTCTACCTCAGGACTATAATCGCCTGCCTCAGTAGGATGCCAACCAAGGGTGAGATAAACTTCTGGGTGCTGGTCTGCCAATTCTATTGCTCGTTCGATGGTTGGTTTGTCAAAACCAACAACATTATGGGCAATGACTCCCAGCTCTTTTGCTAGTTCTAATTCCTCTTGTTCTCTCCCTGCAAACTCTTCAACGTTGAGGTGAGTATGGGTATCAAAAATCTGCATATGGATCCTTTTCTACGATTTTTCTCACTCTATTATAACAGAAAGCATAGCTGAATACACTTTTGGCAAAACAAAAACCAGTAGTCTCGAGTTTCTACTGGTTTTTAGGTTTTTATCTGAATTACGCAGCCAAAACTTTGCGTCCTTTACGACGACGAGCTGCCAATACGCGACGACCGTTTTTAGTTGACATACGGTTACGGAATCCGTGTTTGCGCGCACGACGAAGTTTACTTGGTTGATAAGTACGTTTCACGATGAATACCTCCTCATAGATTTTGTATTCGTTTAGCCGGCTATAATGTGATCAGTTACTAAACATACTTTACTATTCTATCTGATTCAAGGCTGTTTGTCAATAGCTATGAAAAATTTGTTGGATCAGGTTCAATGATACCGCTTTTATTGGGCATCTCCTTCTATCCTTTGACGAGTTGCTTCATAGTATGGAAGCAAGCAGGCCATTCCTTTTTTTAATTCCTCAAGAATGGCATCTCGGCTAGTCGCTTGTGATAGATTTACATCGACTTTAACCAAGACCTTTCGGACTTGGCCAGCTTCCACACCTTTGAGAAGTCTCAGACGATTGGCTTCTGTCCCTTGAAATCGTTGGCTGACACCTTCTATTTGGGCGAAATAATAGACTGGCGAAGAAACCGGAAGAGTTAAAACTCGGTTCTGCTTTTGTAGACTCTCCTCATCCTTCTTGCGTTCGATAAAACTCACTTCCAAGGATACACCAAAGTCCTTCGCATCCCCATAAAGTCGCAAGGCGAACATCGGATCCGCTATTTCTCCCTCTCCTTGGAGATAGGCCCAAAAATGAGGGCGAAGAATTTGGGCTTGATTCATCCATTGACTGGTCCGCTCTTGTTTTAAATGCGGAAAAATCTTCTGAAAATCACTGACCAGATGAGTGAACTCCTTGCGAGCTTCTTGTCCTAACTCTCGATAGGCCAACATTCGCTCCGCATCCTCACCTGCTTTAGCAGGGGCTAGGTACTTGATCCCCTGACAATTCAAAAAGTCTTTAATCTTAACAAACATACTGCTATTCCCTTCTCAAAAATAAAAGGAGAGACCAAGCTTACACTCCTCTCTCCCTTTTGAAATCCTCTTTTTTAGACGGTAGATTAACCTTCAATATCGACGACAACGTAACGATTTGGTTCTTCCCCTTCTGAATAGCTCGTTACTCCATCCATTTTCGATACGATACGGTGGATGATCTTGCGTTCGCTATTAGACATTGGATCTGTATGTTGTGCTTGACCTTCTTCTAGAGCACGACTTGCCAATTTTTGCGCATAGCTTTGAAGGACTTCTGCACGGTGTTCAACATAATCATTGACGTTGATAGCAATGTAGAAATTCTTAGAATACTGATTGTAAAGATAGTTCTGCGCCAACAATTGAAGGGCTTTGAGAACTTTCCCGTGGTAGCCAATCACACGGCCTGGCTCATTGGTGTCAATCTGCATGTTGATGGTTCGACGGTTGTAGCTACTTGAAATGCTAGCTTCTACATCCATTTCATCAATTACTGTTTGAACATAGGAAGTGACATCAGAAACAACCTTTTCAATGTCATAGCTTTCTTCTACTTCAATGCCCAAATCAGCAAAATCAGACGTTTGGCGTGACTCAGTTTCTTTAGGACTTGAATCGAGAATCTCCCCATGACCTTGTTCTTCAAGAATGGTTTCAGGAGCCTTCTCATGTTTAAGAATCTCAGCCTTCACCTCTTCCGAAACTTCTTGGCCTTCTTCTTCAACTTTTTTAATCGCAGCCACCACACGACCCAAATCAACAGTCTCTTCACTGACACTCTTGACAGGTTCGTTTTGAACATTTATTTCCTCAGGAACTCCCTTAACAGCTTGTTGATTAGCTTTTGTAACCGTAGTTTCTGCAATCGGTTCGATGTCTACCACAGCTGGCTTCTTACCAAAGAGACCGAGGAACCCTTTCTTTTCACGAGAAACGACAGTAATATGTGCTTTCATGCGCGGGATATCTAATTCTTTCAAACCATTTTGAATGGCTTCTTCAACATTGACTCCTGTATATTGGACCATCTGTCAAACTCCTTCTTAGTTTTTCTTTTTCTGTGCTTTATTAAATGCACGTCGTTTTTGTTTTTCTATATCTTTGATTGCCTGTTGCTCTGCTTCACGCGCCGCAATGATCTTAAATGGATTGTTCAACAGGTAAGTTTGCCCAACTTGGTAGGCATTGGAAACTACCCAGTAGAGAGCAACCCCGCTGGCTGAGTACATGGCGAAGAAGAAAATCATGACTGGCATTGCATACATCATGGCTGTCATTCCACCATTTTTTTCTGGCATGGCTTTGTTGCTCAACCAGGTACTAAAGAAGGTGAAGACAGCTGCCAAAACTGGCAAAATAAAGGTTGGGTCTGTTGCGCTCATATCCAACCAAAGGAAATGACCGACTTTTAGGAATTCTACCCGACTCAAAGCTTGGAACAAGGCCATCAAGACTGGCATTTGAATAAACAATGGCAAGAAGGCCGAGGAAGTCTTAACTCCTTTTTCTTTATAGAGGGCCCGCATTTCTTCTGACATACGAGTGCGGCTTTCCAAATCCTTCCCAGGATACTTGGCCTGGATTTCTTTCACTAGTGGCTGAATCTCCTGCATTTTGCGCGAGGAGGTCATTTGGTATTGGAAAACTGGCAAAAGAATTGTCCGAATCAAGAGAGTGAAGAGGATAATCCCAACTCCGGTATTTCCTCCGATAGAAAGAAAACGGATGACTTCTGCAAAGAAGTAAACGAATTTTTCCCAAACGCCTGATGATTGGGAAGTCACTTCAGACGTTCCACAGGCTGTTAATAAAAGGAGGGCCCCTCCTAATAAGCTAGCTACTTTTAATTTCTTTTTCACGTAATTACCTTTCCTGACGATAGACTTGCGCTAATTTTAATACATGGACTAGATTTTTTTCAACTTGGTCAAAATCCAGCTCTTCAACACCCTTTCGAGCAATCACAACAAAATCATCTGCTACAAGATGATCCTGATGCTTCATCAAAACATGACGAATCAAGCGCTTGATTCGGTTGCGTGTCACAGCATTTCCTAGTTTTTTACTAACAGATAAGCCGACACGGAAATGGGGCTGCTCTTGTGGCAAACGGTAGATCACAAATTTTCTATTCGCACAATTCATACCACTTTTAAAAATGGCATTGAAATCTTTTTCTCGCTTGACACGATAGCTTTTTCTCAAACTCCCACTCCCTCTTTTAAATTTATTCTATTATACCATAATTTCAAAAAAAACCAACGACCTTCTGGCCCTTGGTTTGAAGCTTCCTCCAGTACTGTTAAAACGACTAGGAGAAGAGATGCTGGATAGTTGACAAGATGATGGGTAGGCTATAAATGAAGTTCAGTCCGATATGAGCAAGGATAGGATAATACAAGGAGCCTGTCTTTTCATTCAGTAATCCAAACAGAAGAGAAGGGATTGTATAGATCAAAAAACTCAAGACAGTAAAGGGATGCTGGAGGAATTGAAATCCGCTATAGATGAGGGCAGGCGCCCATACACTCGCATAGAAGGGCCATTTTTTAAAATAGGCTTGGACAAGCGCTCCACGGAAGACCAATTCTACTGTCATCGGTCGAATGATGACCACTAGGATAAAGAGGATGAGAGATCCTAAGGCTTCCAAGGTCACCGGAAAGGAGTGATAAATAGCTAGACGTCCTTTGGTAAAACCACTGAGAAAGTAGTCCAGCCAATAGATAGCACAACTAGTGAATATAGTAGCGTAGATAGCGGGGAGGAATTGTTTCTTCTTCGCCCACTGAAAAACGGTACGTGGACTGTACTTCTTCACAAATGAAAAAACAAGCATCAGATAACCTGCTTCTAAAAAGAGAAGGGTCCAAAAATAGCTAAGGGCTTGGCCGACTTGGTTGCTGACTAGCTGGGCTAACTCGCGGAATTGCGGCCGCACCAAGATGTAAAAGACCAGCAATAAAAGTGGATAAAAGAGCTTGGCCTTTGTTTTTAAAAATTTCATACATTCCTTTCAAGGGATTAAAAATGATTTATTGCATCTTACCATAATCATTCCTAGGATTCAATTAGAAAGTGGATAAAAAAGAGGTCGAGACAGCCGTCTCTAACCTCTAGTTTCTATTGGAATACCAGCTTATTGTAGCGATTATCAAGCTTTCTTCTACCCTTTTCTGTAAGTCGTAAAGCCCACTAGCACAGACACAAGAATGGCTAGGCAAAGAATGGTTTCTAGCCAGACAAGGGGCCTTAAAAGAGGACTTTGCAATAAGCCTTGGGCCATTTTCAGGGAAGTAGCTGTGATGACTGTGGGAAAGGTTAAGGCTGAAAAGGCTGGTTGAAACCCTTCTTTTATCATTCTGGGCAGACGCGTTAAAACGAAGAAATAAAAACCTTGAGAGAGACCGATCATGATATATAAGAGCCAAACCGGCAGACTAGCTCCACCAAGACGAACGAGGGCCGCTAACAGAAGAGAAAAGGGCGCACAATAAATGCCTTCTTGCCCCAATAAGTGGCTCGGTAAAGGGGTAGTTTTCAATCCCTGATAGATTAGCGGGTAAAGAATCAAGGTTAAGACAAAGCCAAACCCGAGAGTCAGATAGGCCAACTCAACCAACCCTACCACTGGATAGGTCAAGGCTGCCACAGCAATCCCTACATAAAGGACGGTCCAACTAGGGGTGGCATTGGCTCTTGGTTTTGCAAAAATATGGGTCTTGGTAAAGTAGAAAATTAAGCTACAATCTAAAAGGAAAGCAGACCACCAAACTGTCTGGGCAAGTCCTCCAAATGTAGGAAACAGTCGTAGGAGATAAGTCGATAGAATCATCCCAGCCATGGGAAAGGTCGCCATTCCAGATAGAAGGGCTGGTTCTTGAAGTTCAATCTTCGTTTCTTGCCAGTAGATCAGATGGTGAAACAAAAAGAAAACCCATAGAATCAAACCCGTCAAACTGAAAAAATGGGCCAGAACTGGGAAGGTATCAGACAGAAGGTTTCCCGCTCCTGCTAAACCTAATAGACAACCTGAAAATGCTAAAGGAATCTTTTTCATCTTGATCTCCAATTATTTTATCGCTTTCAGTATAACATAAAATACCAGAAGGCATCATCAAAAAAAGAAGTAGATATAAAATCTCCTTCTCATTTTCTTATTTTTAAGCTTAGCTCCATCATTTCATGCACAAGCTTGGTTCTTTTACGCGTAGGGCTGCAATTCTGGATTGATAGGTGTATTGGCCAAGTTATTGGCATAGTTACAGAGACTAGCCAAACTCACACCTAGGACCACATCCAAAGCATTTTGGTGACTATAACCTGCTTCTAAAAATTCAGCTAAGGCCTCATCTCCAACGCGTCCCTTGGTATTGATCACTGCTAGGGTGAATTTAGCCAAGGTATCCAATTTCGGATCTGTTTCAATCGGAGTACGATTGCGCAGAGCTTGAAGAAGGTCGTCATTCATTTGGATCTGTTTGATCGAAAAAGCTGTATGCCCTGCCACACAGAAGGCACAACCGTTGGTCACCGCAGCAGTGATTTGGACAACTTCACGTTCAACTGGTGTCAAACTGTTGCGACGGTTAATCGCACCGACTGTACGATAGGCTTCTAGAGCTGTCGGCGCATTTGCTAAAAGACCGATGAGATTTGGAATATAGCCGTTATTATCTTTTTGAACAGTTTCAAGAACCTCTTTTACCTCTTCTGGCGCTGTCTCAACTGTATGAATCTGAAATGTTGTCATAAATCTACCTCTTTTTCTCTTGGTGACACTTAGTCTATCATAGAATAGAAAGCTTGAAAAATATATATTTCATATACCTTCCATAAAAAATAGTTATCACCAAGAAGAAAAGATTCAGACGTATCGACCCCACTTCTGCTCCCGTTTAAAGTAGCTGTTTCAAGAGAAAGGTCCTTCTTCTTATTTTCCTATCCTTCTAAGCCCGAGCAAGTAGCAGATAGATTAACAAGACTAAGAAAAAGAGGACACTAACGATCAAGGTCGCTAGCTTCATCCCTCGACGGGCTAGCCAATAATTTGGCTTCCCTAAGTTACTGGTCGCATCTGTTGACAGCGATTGTTGTTGACGAGGTTGAAACATCACCAACAAAATTAAACTGATCGATAGAAGGAACATCAGCACAACAAATAGCATTTCCATCTTATCCTCCAAAAACTCGGAAAAGGGTGAGCAGTACCCCCAACAAGATAACGAGACCGATAACAACATTTAAAGTCAGGTTGACTTTTTCCGAGCGGGTTGCTTTTTCTTTTTCCTCGGATCGGCGCTTCAGAGCATTCATTCGTCCTTCTACTTCTTTATAGAACAAGTCCTTCTTCTGATCAGGCATTTCTATCACCTATCCCTTCTTGGAATCTCGAACGGAATACTTCCTGTTCGATCGCATTAGACTGTGCAATTTGATTTGAAACTGCGTGTCGATAGTTCTCTATTGATTGATAAATTTCTTTAATACGTGCTACGAGTTTGTCTTTTTCTCCTTGCCTAAAGACATTTTCTTGAGCAAGATAAGGCGGGTCATGTAAGGTCTGTTCAAAGCCAAGGATTAGCTGTTGGTGCTCAAAGGCCTTGCGAACAATCCCTTGTACCTCCCCAAAATGATTGATGTCTAGATAGATACTAGATTGGTGGAGGAGCTCCTTGATCCGCTCCTGGCTAATATTCTGATACAGGACCAAATTGGGGTAGCGGACTAGAGACATGAGCTCTGGAGACATTTCTGTCACTGCAGCAACTCGGAAGGTCACATCCGGTAATTGCTCTAACAAATAAGGTAAGGCTTCAATTTGATCTGAATTTGTTAATACAAAAGCATCCTTACGAACATCGTCTTTGATTACAAAATCATAGATATAGCCAAGAGGGGCAAAAAAGCCCTGCTGCTCTGGTGATACCAACTGTAGAGCACGGAGATAAGTCTCCCTTTGAGGGATGAAGATCTTCTTCGTCCGTATCTCTGGACTGTTTAGGATGAGTTGCATATTGCCTGGCAGACTATCCCGTAGTGGCTCTTGCCAAACCAAGACATCCCGGCCTACCAGCCCCATTTTGCCGAGTTGCAAACTCAAAGCAAAAGACTGAGCCAGCGTATTGAAAAGCACCTGATCTAAAGCAAATCCTCGGTATTGGACATAAAAGACGCAGAAATCTAGTCGATTTTTGAAGATACGCATAGGCTCATGATCCAGTGTCAAGAGCAGATCACCTGTTTGATGATTTTCTGTCAGGCGTTCAATTTCTTCTTCAAAGTAGGTGGTTAACAAAGGATTGCCCTGACCATCACAACTGGTTACCGCTATTTTGCGACCATACTGATCATAGCGATCCACTGTCCTTACTTGTCCCTCTTGATTGAACCACTCTACCCGCTCAACAATTCGCTTATGAGTCGCTCCTTGGTAATAGATACGCGCTTTTTCTTGGCCGTAATAGGAAATCCGGCCGCCAGACGCATCTCCAGTAATTTCCCAAAAATCAGGAACTAAAATTTCGTTAAAGAAGCGCCCCCGTTTTTCACCTGTCGGTCGACCTAAAAAGTAAAGAAAAGGCGACTCCACTCCATCGGGTAAAAAACCATTTGCTTCCAAGACGATAGTTGGATGCGTGTAACCTGCTCTTTGTAAAGAATAGAGCAGATCTTGGCTTTCGCGCGAAAACCGATCAAACACATTAAGCATGGGTCACCTCCTCAATCAATTGAGACCAAGCTTTTTCAACCTTACTGGTTAGAAAATCTTCTGCACGCGCATAAGATGCTTGACGCATGGATGCCACCTTTTGACTCTGGTATAGCAAGTGGATCTTTTCAGCGAAGGACCTCGCTATCCTGTCCACAATCTGGTCTGGTTCAGTCGGAAGCAAGTAGCCATTCTCCCCATCTCTAACAAAGTTCTGATTGCCGTAGGGTACATCAAAGCCAATGATTGGAAGACCAGAACCAATTGCCTCCATCAAGGTGAGACCAAAGCCTTCACTGGTTGAAGCCGATAGGTAGACTTCATAATCTTTGTAAATAGCGGTCAAATCCATATGCCCTTTGAGCTGGATATAGTCCATCGCTCCTAACTCTTCAATTAGAGACCGCAGTTTCTCTTCCTCTCCGCCTTTTCCATAAATATCAAAAGAGAGAGCAGGTAGCTCTTTTTTTGCTTCGACAACTGCTCGAATTAACCAGTCGATGTGTTTTTCTGTCGCCAGACGCGAAGCAGTTATCAAAGAAAAAGGTTTACGAGAGTCCTTTTGCGGTAGACTTTCAAGACTTCCTACCGGAATGGTATAAATAGCAGGAGAATGCTGGGTATATTTTTCAAATTGCGCTGCCAAAACTTCCTTTTGGCGATCTGTCGCGACAATAAAGAAGTCCACCTTATCCGCATTAGTAAATTGGTAATCGTAATAATTGTTCCACAAAATATATTGATTATCAGTACTGTTGACACTATAGTGCTCCGCATGGACCACGACTCCTAGACGAGCTTTTTGGGCCTCTTCAAAAATGGGTTGGCCGATGTCCGTCTCCCGATCCAAAATCACCAGATCTTGTTTGGTCAAGTTGAGGGTTTGCATGAAGTAGCGAATCAATTCCTGCCGGCCCAGGAGATAACGATCCGGGAAACGGTAAATCTCCTGACCATCTGCCACCTGCATCCGATAGGCCACACTTCCGTCCTCATTGTAGAAACGTCGTTCAATCAAATTGGCTTGATTATTTTTTGGGATAAAGTACTCTGTACAGTAGCGAGTATAGGAAAAATAATCCTTTCTGACTAGGATCCCTCCGGAAACATACTCACAACGCTCTACATAGGGACTCTTTTCGTCCCGAAAATAGCAGGTCAAAAAACTGTCCTGGTCTTCGTAGAAATAGCGTTTCACCTTCCCCGTGGTCTCTTCTCGCGTTGGGCTCCCAGCGAACCCAGCCAGGACTTGCTCCACCGTGTAAGTCGTTGGCGCAATTTTGATATCTGTAAAATGGGTGTAGAGCCATATGATTTCATGGTCTTTAAAGCCAATATTCTCTGTTAAGTGTTGAATATTGTCTGCTAATATCATATCCATAAAAATAAATTTTGCAGGTTCTTGGATCTGTCGTAGCAACTTGGCACGATAGGCTTGTGCATACTCGACGCCACTACTGGCCCATCCAATCCCAAGATTGATATTGTATACTGTCATAAATCCTCTTTTATGGGAAATACAGGACAATTTCCCCTTTTGTATTGATTTCTACTCGACTGAGTAAAAGATTGCGAACCATCTGCTCTTTTGCCATAGCCTTCATCCGATCGAAAGACAAGTAAGCTTCTTGGTAAAATTCGACCAGCGGATTCTTTTGGCTGATGTACTGGCCAGATAAGGCCACACGTAATTGTTGCAAATAATCCACTTGTTCCACCCAATTTTCATCAATAGCCTTTAAAAGTACCATCCGTTGAAATTGAGCAATCACCTCATCGGATTCAAGCGTTTGATATTTAGCAAGTAACTCAGAGCGGGCTAGCTCCCAGAGAAAATCCTCTTTTGCCTGTTTGGAAGGAAAGGCTTGAGGGATCTGGGCAGGAACAACCTGATAACTGATATGATCTAGAATATAGTGATAGAAGGCAATCGGGTCTTGATACTTCTTGTTTTTGGCTACCTGGGCAAAAACTTCTCGGGCAATTTTCTCGATTAGTCCGTCCAAACGTCTACCTAACCTGATTAAACGATCCCGTTCCTTATAAACTAAATCACGTTGAATATTCATACTCTCTGCAAACTCTAAGGTCAAGCGACGACTAGCTTGCGCAGCACTTTCACTCGCATCCTGAGCTTGAGCGATTATACGTTGGTATTTTCTCCGAGATAGAGGTTTGGCTTCTTGAAGTCGATCCTCTACGTCATAATCTTGATACCTATCCTGGATCCAATTTGGACCCCAGTTTTTGATCAAGTCATCCTCCAGAGAGACAAAGAACTTGGTTTTTCCAGGATCTCCTTGACGTCCTGATCGTCCTCGAATTTGGAGATCTATCCTGCGATTCATCATCCTCTCCGTCCCGATGACCACTAATCCGCCTAAGGCAGCTACACCGTTCCCTAATTTAATATCTGTCCCCCGACCTGCCATCGAGGTGGCAACTGTTACCGCTCCTTTTTGACCAGATTCAGCAATAATCTGTGCTTCACGAGAAGCCTTGTTGGCATTCAAGAGATTATGGGGAATTCCTTCACGAAGCAGAAGGTTTGAGTACAAGATAGACATCTCAACCGATCCAGCAAAAATCAAAATCGGATTTCCCTTTGCATGGACTTCTTTGATGTAGGCCATAGAGGCATAGACTTTTTCTGGCAAGGTCTGGTATATCTCATCTGGAAGATCCTGGCGAATGCGTTTTCGATTGGTTGGGATCTGAACCACTGACATGGCATAGGTCTCCAGAAATTCAGCTTCTGCAACCTTCCCGGTTCCCGTCATACCGCCGAGTTTCCGAAACATCTTGAACAAGTTTTGATAAGTGATCGAAGCCATGGCCCGTGTCTCTGGTGTCAAAGGAAGTCCTTCTTTGGCTTCAAGTGCCTGATGAAGTCCCCCTTGAAGGCGAGTCAATTCCATGAGACGCCCCGTTGCCTGATCTAGAAGGACAATCTCCTTCTCCCCTTTTTCATTAACACGGACGACATAATCCTTATCTTTTGTATAGTTTTGATGCGCTTGTAATGCCAAATTGATATGGCGGACGAGATCACGATGTTGAGGATTATACAAATGTTGAATGGATAAAAAAGCCTCGGCTGCCTTCACCCCTTTAGGGGTCAACCAAACTTGTTTCTTGTCTCCGTCAATCTTGTATTCTTCTCCTTTTTGAAAGTTTCGGACCAAGGTATCTACAATCCCATATAGATTGGATTGAACTCGCGGAGAACCTGAGATAATCAAGGGCGTCTGAGCACTATCCAACAAGATAGAATCAATTTCATCCACAATAGCATAGTTAAACTTTGCTAGGAATTGACCTTCGACAGAGGCTGTTAAATTTTCTGAAAGATAGTCGAAGCCCAAGCTACTATTAGTAGTGTAGACAATGTCAGCTTGGTAGAGCGTCCGCTTCCTAGCTGGGGAGAGTTCGCCCTCCCTATCTTGGAGTGGAACCCCGACCGTTAAACCTAGGAAACGATAAATCTTACCCATTTCTTCCGCATCACGAGTTGCCAGATAAGTATTGGGGGTAATCACCATAACCCCCTTCCCTTCTATAGCATTCAGGTAAGCTGGCATGGTTGCCGTTAGGGTCTTTCCTTCCCCAGTTTCCATCTCTGCAATATTTCCTTGGTGGAGAACGATAGCTCCCATGACTTGAACATCGTAAGGAAACATCCCCAAGACTCGCTGAGAGACTTCTCTCACGACTGCATAAGCTTCTGCTAGCAAATCGTCCAGTGACTCCCCTTTTCGGAAACGACGGCGAAATTCCTCTGTCTTTTCTTGTAACTGCTGGTCTGTCAATTGAGACATTCTATCTTTCCAGCCATTAACCTCTTTTAAAATCTTTTTTATTTTTTTCAATTGACTAAAATCCACTAGGTCCTCATTTACTGCAATCTATTTAGTCTGTATCAGAATAGCTCCTTGTTCAGACGAAATCGGAGAAATCGTGATATGGTGAAAGGTAAACTCTTGCATCCCAGCACTGAGGAGACGCACTTGATAAGAATAAGCTTGCTCTGGATAAACAAACCTGACCTGCCCCTCTGTACTGACCTGCCGGTCCACCATCTTACCAAAACGGTCTTGGCAAACAATCTCCAACATTACCGTATGAGCAGGCCTAGAAGTCATCTGAGCTTCAAGCACATATGTCTGGCCTCTCTGTAAAAGCGGTAGAGTGGGTGCCATTCGGTCCTCCACATAGCTTGTGAGGGATTTCCAGGTTTTTAAGACTTGGCCAGAAGGCATTAAAGGATTCGTAAACCGAATCTGATCGACTGCCAATCTCTGAATAACAGACCCCCATAAATAGTCTGCCGAAGAGGTTGACCCCCAATAAATCTGGCGACCTTTTTGTTTTCTCATCCTAATCATCCGCTTCTACCAAAATCTCTTTCCATGATTTCTTTGTATTGGGTCAAGAACCACTCGATGATGGATTCCGTTGCATCATTGTGGCGACCCGGCCGACTCGAACTAATGATCCGAACAGGTTGGTGATAAAGAGCTTCTAAAATATCCGAATAAGCCTTCTGGTCGTAGTCATCATCTCTCATGTAAGCCAAGGCTAATAGAGTATCCTTTAACGCTGCTTGACCAAATCGATCCCAAAAACGCTTGTTCAAGGCCTCAATCCCTTCACTCGCCACTTGACCGACTAGCAACTGCATCATATCGAGTGATGTCCCAAATTCATCTGGCCGTTTAAACTTCAGATTGGCCACTACATCCCCAAGATTGACAATAGGTTTTCCAACCAAGATTGCATGGGGTGAATATGAAGCTCCATAGTAGAGGGCTCCATAAGTGCCCATTGATAGACCTGAAAAGTTCAATTCTTTTGGACCAAATCCTAAGGATTGGAGATGGTAATCGATAAAATCCTGAATCTTCTTTTCTAACTCTGGAGAGCCTAGGTAGAAGCATCCTCCCTCTAGACGCGGATCCGAAAAGAGAATGAAGGGAGCTCCCATATTTTTCATCATGAAAAATCCTTCAAAGCCCTCCGCAGGACGATAACCAGAGAAATAGATATTCAGTGGTGGCTTCAGATCTCCTGGATGGAAATAAGCAAAAATTTCCTGACGCTTGCTGTCTCTGAGAGTCTGGGAGCCAAGAGAAATTTCTCCAAAGGGACCGTGAGAGAAGCGCTTGTGCAAAGCACCGATAATCAGTTGTCCCTGTCCCCTTGCTTCCAGTGAAAAAGATAGGTAATAGCGACCAGGCTCGTCAATCAGAACCGGCCTTACCAAGTCTACTTCCGAATAGACGAGTTCCTTCTCTAACGATCCCAGACTACCACTCTGGAAAAATTGGACCCGCAAACGGGTTTGACAGCCTGCCGTTTTCTCGTACTCTAACCATAAATCCGTAGGAATGGTCCCATTATAAGAATAGGTGTTAACCCACTGGGCTATAGGAGTAAACTCCTCTCCATATGAACCGTCTAATTCCAAAAAGTGTTTCCCTCTGACCGTTTGCATCCCTTCAAAGTCTGATCTAATTCGTAAATCTCTGACGCTAAAAGCATCTCCGTACTGACCGTCATAAAGGAAACGATGAAGTTGATAGAGAAAGTGAGCCTTATCAGAAAAATCCCAAGCCTTAGCCTGAACCAGTTGCATCAAACGAGCCAGTTCTTCTGTAAATGACTCTTGATCATATGTTTGATCATAGAAAACAGTGTAGGGCTGAAATAGAGCCAGTTCTTCTTTGAAGTTCAATAGCCTTTCAGGATGATCCAGCACCAAGGCCTTAAACTGCTTGATGCCTTGCTCCGCCATGTAATCCTCTATCTGTAGAGGTGTTTGGATAGAAAAATAATGCCAGTTCAGACCTTCTGGGATCGTCACTTCTCCCTGCCAATTTGTAGGTCCAATTTGAAGAATATGGCCTGTTTCCAACTTTCTGTCCATCCTAGTTTTCCATCCATCCTTCCCATTTGGCGATCAAGCGCTGGCCTGTGTATTCTTGAATCTTTTCGACGGAATAAATCAGCGATTCATTCCATGGTTTAAGATCTCTAAGGAAATAGTCCATCGCTTTTTCTAGCTCTTCCTCCATCTCCCCCAGGACATATCCATTTTTTAAATGGTCTACATACTCCGTTTGGCTGCGATTGATCTGAGGAATCCCTGCCGAAATGCCTGCAATCTGTGTATACAGATTGGGTTCCTCACTCATATCTACTATTAAGCGAGTCTGTTCTAATTCTTTGATGATGTCGTTCTCATGAAAGAAATTTTGAACCTTATAACGATCTAGCTTCTTTTCAAAAAGAGAAGCATCTTCGAGGATGTGGTTTTCTCCCAGCTCGCGAGAATCAACCTGAACACCTCTAGCAGCCATCCCCATCTCGCCAGCTAAGTCTTCTAACTGCCGATCCAGTGTCGCTACTGCTTCATCAGAAGCATTGTAGATTGCGAAAACGACTTCAAATAAAGGGTTTTTCGCTAAGATTTCGAACACTTTCTCTAAAGCGGATGGAGAGGGGAGGTTCTTTTCATCCAGATAGAAAAAGATTTTCGACTCTTTCCTCTCCTGGCTGCGTCCCAATCTCAGCCGCGAATCAAAGGACGTCAGGCGATGGACCTTAGAAGCAATACTTGGAGCAAGACGAAGCAAATCTTGTTTCGTTTTTTCACTATCAGTTAGCACCAAGTCAACCTCTTTTAAAGAAAAATGAAGCAAGGAATCTTCTTGTGATAGTGGCTGGCGTTGCCCATAAAAAGAGAGAACCTTTGAAATGCCCCGCTCCACTTGTTGGATAAAGGGTAGGTTAGCTGGATGGGCCGCAATCACCATACGATCGTGACCGGGAACTAGGTCTTCTAGTATGGCTTTCATTTTTTCAGCAACCACTTCTCCCATGTCCGAGTAAGTTTCTCGTTTAAACTGCTTCTGAAAGGCTTCATTAACAAAGACCATGTGGCTAGCATCTGTCAATAACTCTCTCAAAACCCAGTTCCCTTCGGGGGTTAGATAGTCTTGGAAATACGGACTTCCCTCTTTGTAGTATAAGACACTGGAAATAAAACCTCGGTCATCCAGATACTGCACATAAACCGTTTCTTTATCCTTTAGCCGATTAACTGAAAGAAGATTCCCATCTACTCCCAAATCGATACTAGCGATGACCTGACCGCGACAGAAAGCCACTATTTGAAAAGGAGTATAGGCAAAGCTTGTTTGAGCTGGCCATTCCAAATCCTCGACCTGGATCGGCATCATCTCTTGGCGAGGGGAAATCCCCTGAATGTGATCAAAAATCGACAGATAGTCTGTTTCCAATAAATCTTGCCGATGGAGGTAGTAACGCAGTTGTGGGCAATAGTGTGGAAGCACTAATCTCCGCTCCACTCCCGCTTCCTGGAAGACGCGAATTTGATGAATGGTCTCATCAAATTCAATCATATCTTTCGACCAATACCAAGGCGTCGTCGTACTGTGCCAAATACGCTCGCTGCCATACCAGGCTGGGATAAAGTAATACATAGCAACTCCTAAAACAATCTTGTATAGCGTTGGTTCACGCGAAGAGCTCGAACTTCCTCCCGGATCGTCGAGATCATCCCCACAAACATGAGAAAACTTCCTGGAATCATGACCAAACGCAAGAGCCCTCTATCCCAAAGCAGAAGAAGGAAGGGCAACACGGTAAACAGGATTAAATACAGCGTCCCAAAAACCGTTAAACGAAAGACAATTCGATTGATGTACCTACGCGTCTCTTCTCCAGGATAAACGAAATCAATATACTCTGAGTTTTTCATCATTTTGTCTGCAATTTCTTCCCCATTGACCGTTACAAAGGCAAAAGCAAAGGACAGAAGGACCATCATCAGACCGTAGAGAAATATCCAGGCTGGCTCTCCTATGACCAACTCCTTAGCAATAGTGCCAGCCCATGAAGCATGGGGATTAATGGCTTGGACCAGCAAAAATATGTATTGCGGGATAGAAACCAAGGTCATGGCATACATAAAGGGCATGCCTCCAGCTGGATTGAGCTTCACATCTAAAAACGTGTGAGCTTTCAAACTGTTGTGAATCCCCAGCTTATTCACAGGGATCCGATAGCGAGCATACTCGATGCATACGACCATATACATAAATGCTAACAAGAGGAGAAATAGAAACAGAAGGCTGTATGCTGGAAGCCCACTCTTTGATAAGGTCCCAAGGACATCCTCTGGTAAGTACAGAAGCATCCCCGCCATCATGATCACAATAGAATTCCCCAAGCCTAGTGCGGTATTTAAATCAGCTAACCAGACTAAGAAAAAAGTACCTGCTATCATAATCAAGGCATTAAGCGAGACCACTAGAAGAGGGCTCAGGTCTGTTTCTAACGGGAGATAGAGGGAAACTGCCAAAGATTGCACAAGAGCCAAAGCAAGTGTCAGATACATCTTCCGTCGCTCCACAAGGTCCGAACTGGTTCTCTCCAGGTTATGACGTTTAGATACTGTAAACAACCGCCACAAGATCATTGAAGACATCCAAGGCGAAAGCCCGAGGGCAAAAATGGACAAGCCACGAAGGTTTCCACCCATGATAGCACTCGTCAACTCCAGACCCCTTGCAGTACCTTCGTTCACATTTAAAACCTTTGCTAGATCCACAAAGGGTAAGGTGATTTTACTTCCTAAAACATAAACAAAGATGAATAGGATCGTCCAACATAATCGATTCCTAACTCCAGATTGTTTCATCATATCCTACTCTTCTACTCCCCCTTCTCTCAAATGGTTATCCTACCTAAATCCGCTCATCAAACACTCGCATAAGACTGAACCATTTCACCTAAACAATCTCTTATCTATAAGAGAAAAAAGTTCTTCAGAAGATGATCTGAAGAACCACTATTCATCTAGCTTTTCTCCATTCATTATACCATATTTCACGAGGCTTTTCACCCCGACATTCTCAAAGAAAACCGACAAATCCTCTCATGGATCTGCCGGTATATCAGTAGAATCGAAATAAGCAAATTTTCAATTTTAAGAAAGATAATTGTATTTACTTTTTACGATGGAAAAATGAGGCCAAGCCTGCAAAGAAAGCTACTACAAGCGTGATGAACAGCTCACGTGAAGTCACTCCGAGAGAGTCCGACGTCGATTTTGCTTCGGATACAGAAGCAGCCGATTTCTCTCCAGAGGAGCTCATCTGAGGAGTCACTTGACTTTCTGAATGAGTTTGGCTTGCCGAGCTAGAGGTAGACTGACTCGTTGAAAGAGACGTCGATTCCGATAAGAGCTGGCTTACTTTTGATGAAACAAGTGTGCTCCTTGGTTCCTGAGGGCTCGCCGAAGCAGACTCGTACACCACTTCAGATACGTTTACCTCGTTTGAAGCCAAAGCGGAAACAGATGACCAATTTGATGTCAGTGACATCGAATGACTAGACGAAGCCGATCTATCTGTCGAAGGCTGGTTGGATACACTCATTTGGAACGATGCTGATGCCAATGTTGAGATAGACCCAGATGTTGAGGCTGACTCTAAGGCAGAAGCTTGGTTACTTGAAGTTGACACGCTAGTGGATGCCGAAGTCAATTCAGAGACTTGCTTAGTTGAGGCAGATTCTGAGGCACTTGCTGAAACCGATGTAGAATTCAAAACAGACTCGGAGCTACTTACTGATAATGACTCAATAGTGGACACTGAAGCAGATGCCGAAGCTGACGCCAACTCAGATGCTTGCTTGCGTGAAGTTGATTCAGAGCTACTGATTGAAACAGACTCTGAACTCAAGACTGATTCTGAGGCACTTGCTGAAATTGACTCTCTAGATTCTGAAGCACTTGTTGACGCTGAAACGGAAACGCTGGTTGATTTCGAAGTCAACTCAGATACGGATGCAGACTGAAGTTCAGAAGATTCCATTTGAGCTACTGATGCTGAAGTGCTAGTTGAGACTGACTCGGAGGCACTTGCTGAAACCGATGCTGAACTCAAGACTGATTCAGATATACTTGCTGAAACTGACTCTCTAGATTCTGAAGCACTTGTTGACGCTGAAACAGAATCGCTTAGTGATTTCGAAGTCAACTCTGATGTTTGCTTACTTGAGGTAGATTCTGAGACGCTTGCTGAAACTGATGTAGAATTCAAGACAAATTCAGAGCTACTTGTTGAGGCTGACTCTGAGGCTGAAATAGATTCCAATTCTGAGCTTTGTTTGCTTGAGGTTGATTCAGAGGTACTTGCTGAAATCGACGTACTAGCTTCGGATACACTTGTTGATGCTGAAACGGAAACACTGGTTGATTCCGAGGTCAACTCAGATACAGATGCAGAATCTAGGGCAGATTCAGATGCGCTTACTGAAATTGATTCACTTGCTTCTGACGCACTTGTCGATACAGAAGTTGACACGCTAATGGATTCAGAAAGCAATTCAGAGACTGAGGCTGATTGTAGTTCAGAAGATTCCATTTGAGCTACAGATGCTGATGTACTTGTTGAGACTGACTCTGAGGCTGAAGCCGACGCCAACTTAGATGCTTGCTTGCGTGAGGTTGATTCTGATGTACTGATTGAAACAGACTCGGAATTCAAGACTGAATCAGATGCACTTGCTGAAATCGACGCATTTGTTGATGCTGAAACGGAAACGCTGGTTGATTTCGAAGTCAACTCAGAAACTGAGGCTGATTGAAGTTCAGAAGATTCCATTTGAGCTACAGATTCTGAAGTACTTGTTGAGACTGATGCAATCGATTCTGACACAGACAGGGAACTACTTAATGACTCAGAAGCGGTTTTCTCTGAAGTTGATAGAGAGCTGCTTACTGATTCCGAAACGGTTGCCTCTGAGGCTGATACCGAAGCACTTGTCGATGCTGAAGTAATTGACTCTGACACAGACAGGGAACTACTTAATGACTCAGAAGTGGTTTTCTCTGAAGCTGATAGAGAGCTACTTGATGACGCTGAAGTGATTGACTCCGATACAGACAGCGATCCACTCTCTGATTCAGAAGCGAATTTCTCTGAAGCTGATAAAGAGCTACTTAATGATTCCGAGATGGCTACCTCTGATGCTGATACCGAAGCGCTTGTCGATGCTGAAGAGATCGACTCCGATACAGACCTGGATCCACTCACTGATTCAGAAGCGGACTTCTCTGAAGCTGATAAAGAGCTACTTACCGATTCCGATACCGAAGCACTTGTTGATGCTGAAGAGATCGACTCTGATACAGACACAGATCCACTTAATAATTCAGAAACGGTTTTCTCTGAAGTTGATAGAGAGCTGCTTACTGATTCCGAAACGGTTGCCTCTGAGGCTGATACCGAAGCGCTTGTCGATGCTGAAGAGATCGACTCCGATACAGACAGCGATCCGCTCTCTGATTCGGATGCAGACTTCTCTGAAGCTGACATCGAAGTACTTGTTGAGACTGATGCAATCGATTCTGACACAGACAGCGATCCACTCTCTGATTCAGAAGCGGTTTTCTCTGAAGTTGATAGAGAGCTGCTTACTGATTCCGAAACGGTTGCCTCTGATGCTGATACCGAAGCACTTGTCGATGCTGAAGAGATCGACTCCGATACAGACAGGGAGCCACTCACTGATTCAGAAACTAACTTCTCTGATGCCGATACCGAAGCACTTGTTGATGCTGAAGAGATCGACTCCGATACAGACACAGATCCACTTAATGATTCAGAAACTAACTTCTCTGAGGCTGACAAGGAGCTACTTACCGATGCTGAGGCAGAGACCTCTGAATCATTCTGCAAATCAGACTGAGAAGAAGATAGCGATTGAGATTCGAGCACCTGTGAAATGGATAGGCTATCTGATGCTGAATCACTATTTGACATCGACTCAGATAAGGAGGTTGATTGACGAGCCGACAGAGAAACAGCTGAAGATAGAGATTGAGACTCTGAAGCAACTACTTGCGAGCTGCTTTCTGAGTAGGAAAGACTATCTTGTGCTGACATCGAATGAGAAGCTGAATAACTGAGTGATTGAGATCGCAATTCAGAAGGAGTCATTCTTCGGTAATAGTAATTCACACTCTTCGATGGCGAGTAACTCACCCCGGTCGAAACTGTATGATAAAACTTAGAAAATCCGTCAGCGCCTTGCAGTGATGCATCATCACCCACAATATGGCTACCACTCAGCTGTGCCTGCTTTTCTGGAGCGGAAGTATATGGTTTACGAAAAGAATATTCCTTACCCGTTTTTTCATCCGTATAGCTCACCTTCTCTGTCAAGGAGAACCAACCTGAGATTTTTAACTTAAAGTTTTTTCCATCTGAAAAATCAGGAGTAACTGTAAGAGAATAATCTTCTTTCTTGCTTTTTACCTCTCGCGTCTCAAGATGTTCAAAGGTTTCATTCCAATGATCGTTTCTAAAGGCCTTTTCATACACTAAGGTATAATTTGCAAGATCAAATACTGTACCGTTATCTCCTTTGCGGTAATTCCATAGTTTAGAAGGATCCAAGACATAGTATTTTAAGGTATAATCACCATTTGGACTCGTTACTTCTCGGACAAGCTTAATATAGTGGTCTCTTGCCCCTCCTCGATAGGTTTCGACAGTCTGTTTCCCGACTTCACTAAGATCAAAGACACCAGACATCTTATTCTGATGATAGTCTACCAGTGGAACTTGCACAAATCCGTCCAATTGTCGAGCAGCTGAAGCTGTGTACTCCTGACCTTCAATACCAACCTGGGCATAAGAGGCCAAAACAGTTTCTCTACCATTCGGAACGTAAGCTCCTTGCCGGAATTCTCCCTTGTCGTCAACGAGCTTGTAATAAGTGACGTGTTCAGCACTTCGTGATGGGACAATTGATGCTACGGTCGATGGTGCATAAATACCTACATTCTTAGGTTCTACCACATCATAAAGCTGATGGATCATAAACTTAGGAGTCTGGTAATCCACACTTTGCATCCGTATAACTCCAGGTTTCCCATCATCATAAATTGAGTAAGAAACCCTATATTGGCGGTTTGTATCTGAACCTGTTAATTCCTTTGGTAAATCAAATTCAACCACACTATTTGCTTTAACTGTTTGAGCAAAAACCTCCGTACCACTAGATTTTTTAACCAGACGGAAGTATACATCGAGACCTTTAGGAGTAGTTGAACCAATCGAGCTACGGTCGACGGATAAGGTTGCATAATAATCCAGAGGGTCCGGCTTCACTCGATTAACGAAATCCCAAATAGCAAAGGTATAGCGCGTCACATCATGTTTCTCAGACAGAGACTTAAGAGTCACAGGATCGAGATTTATTACCGATTTATCTAAATTCGGATCCTTTTCTATATCTTCATATTTCAAAGCAACGTCTTCTATGCTAGCCCCGTTTCGATCATCCAAATTAGGAGTGATATTGGACAACTCTTTAGAGTCTGTTACGATTTCATAAATCGGTGCCAACTGAGCTGCAATAGCAGGTTTGCCGTTTACACTGCTATTCCCCACAAAACCTGTCGCTTTCAGTACAAGCATCATTTCATCAACAGACTTATTTAACCGTTGACGTTGATCCACATAGGCTTGCATCGCCACATGTTCATTAAGCAACTGAGTACCAGTTGACAATTCTGTTTGTACCTTAGCAATCGCAACTGAGAGAGCTGTTTTCTGATCCGCATCTGCAAGGTTTGAGGCATGATTTTCAGCCATCTGGGTCAATAAGGTAGCCTCTGACATATTCTGTTCCAGGATAGCCTTATCCGTTGCTCCTAGAACCGTTTCGGTCGTTTCCTCATTTGACTCTGATGTCGTCAATGTTTCTGAAGTAGATTCACTCTGAGACACAGAAAGACTCTCAGATGTTTGCTCGCCTAAAGAGGCAGAAGAACTTGTCGATTCTAGACTTTCTTCTGACATTGATCTAGCATCAGATACAGAACCAATCACCAAGCTATTCGCTTCTGCTAAGGTTTCTTTCTGTAATTCAGAAGTTGTAGCCACATCAACACCTGCTTCATCCGCATAAGCCGTATTGATAATGGCGGTGGCACCAACAGTTGCTCCCGTCGCCAATAAGCCTTTCAGTACGAATTGACTTGTAGAACGGATCCCATACCGCTCCTTATCTGACTTCGTTCCGACTGTTGTTTTTACTTCTCCACGAACAATTTTAAATAAACCTAAGGTAGAATTTTCAGATCGAACCCAATGCTTCCCAGACTTGATTAACTTGAAACGAGTCGTTCGATCCAGCTCCCTAACTTTTCCATTCAAACGTTTAAATAACATGAATATCCCCTAAACATTATAGTCATTAATATTATACATCATTACTATACATATTCAAGTAATTTGAGGTAGATAACCATTCAATTTTCAAAAAATTTCCTTCCCAAAAGTAATTCCGTTTTCTTTTACTAAAATCCGTGAAATCTACTAGGGTAAAATAGAAAAAAAGAACCTCAAAATGAGATTCTTTTGCAGACACTTTGAATACTAGACGGATATTTTCCTATAAAGAAATGCCGTTATTCTTCCTCTTCTTTTTTACGGCGTCCCAATAGAGTTAGTCCAATGAAAGATGCAAGAGTAGCAAATAAGGTTGATGCTGTAGATTTCTTTTCACCAGTTACTGGAAGAACGGCTTTCGATGAGCTTTCTTTATTGGATAGGATCACTGGGGTAGAAGAGGATAGGGACTGAATGAGCACTCCCGAAGTCCCACCAGAATGAGCTTCACTTGCTGAATCTAGCATTGAAACGGACTGAGAATGACTGATTGACTCTGATTGTCTATGCGAGTTAAATGAGGACTCTAAAAGGGTTTCGCTTCTTGAGATCGAACCACTCAAGGATTCTGATGACGACTCGGTTAGACTGAGTGAATCAGACTGACTGTTAGACCTAGACTCCGGTGTCGAAACAGACTCACTTGATGGAGCAGATTGACTCGAAGAACTCGAAATAGATTCTGAACTCCTTGCAAACTCGGATTGAGAAGCCGACATAGATTCACTGGCGAAAATTGAGGTACTCATGAATTTAGAGACTGACTCTGATAACATAGCTGATGTCAGCTGGCTTGTCGACTCGGACTGGGAAGTTGAATCCGACTCTCTTGTAGAATCCAAGGTACTCAAAGAAATGGATTCTGATTCAGAACTACTTTCCGATTGACTATCAAAGACAACTTGAGAAGCTGAAACACTTTGAGAGTCTAAAAGGGATTCTAAGATACTTGCCGACGCAGACTGACTGATCGACTCTGACTCAAAGGTCGAAACTGACTCACTTGCCGAAACCGAAGCACTCAAGGAGTCGGAGAATGATTCTGAGCTACTTGCCGATACCGACTGACTGATTGACTCAGATTGAGAAGTCGAGATAGACTCACTTGTGGAAGCAGAGGTACTCAAAGAGCCTGAGACTGAATCGGAACTACTTGCGGATATAGATTGACTGACTGACTCTGACTCAAAGGTCGAAATAGACTCACTGGCGGAAATCGAGGTGCTCAACGAGTCCGAGACTATTTCTGAGACACTTGCCGACGCAGACTGGCTGATCAACTCTGACTCAGAGGCCGAAACTGACTCACTCGTGGAAACAGAGGTACTCATGGATTCGGTGACTGAGTCGGAGATACTTGCCGAGACTGACTGACTGATTGACTCGGACTCAGAGGTCGAAACTGAATCACTGGCGGAAATCGAGGTACTTAAAGATTCCGAGACTGAGTCTGAAAAACTTTCCGAGACTGACTGACTGATCGACTCTAACTCAGAGGTCGAAACTGAATCACTGGTGGAAAGCGAGGTACTCAACGAGTACGAGACTAAGTCTGAAAAACTTTCCGAGACTGACTGACTGATCGACTCTGACTCAGAGATCAAAACTGAATCACTCGCGGAGACTGAGTTGGAGACACTTGCCGACGCAGACTGGCTGATCAACTCTGACTCAGAGGCCGAAACTGACTCACTCGTGGAAACAGAGGTACTCATGGATTCGGTGACTGAGTCGGAGATACTTGCCGAGACTGACTGACTGATTGACTCGGACTCAGAGGTCGAAACTGAATCACTGGCGGAAATCGAGGTACTTAAAGATTCCGAGACTGATTCTGAAAAACTTGCCGATACCGACTGACTAATCGACTCGGACTCAGAGGTCGAAACTGAATCACTTGCGGAAACAGAGGTACTCAACGAGTCTAAGACTGACCCTGAAACACTTACCGACGCAGACTGACTGATCGACTCTGACTCAGAGGTCGAAACTGAATCACTCGTGGAAACAGAGGTACTTAAAGATTCTGAGACTGAGTTGGAGACACTTGCCGACGCAGACTGGCTGGTCGATTCTGATTGAGAAGTCGAAATTGACTCCCTGACAGAAACCGAGGTACTCAAGGAGTCCGAGACTGAGTCGGAAACACTTGCCGATAGCGACTGGCTTACCGACTCGGATTGAGAAGTCGAGATAGAATCACTTGTGGAAACAGAGGTACTTAAAGATTCTGAGACTGAGTCGGAGACACTTGCCGATGCAGACTGGCTTACTGACTCTGAATCAGAGGTCGAAACAAACTTACTCGCGGAAACTGATGTGCTTAACGAGCCTGAAATTGATTCGGAGATACTTAACGATGCAGACTGGCTTACTGACTCTGAATCAGAAATCGAAAGAGATTCACTTGTGGAAACCGAGGTACTCAAGGACTCTGAATCACTTACAGATGTTGACTGACTCCCAGATACCACCACACTGACTGATGTAGACTCACTCTCTGAGGCCACAGCAGATTCTGAAAGTCTTTCTGATTCTAAAACACTCAAAGATTGAGATGCCGCTTTTGATACCGAGAGACTTGTAGAAAGCGAGGTGCTTTGAGAAGCGACGATTGATGTTGAAGCACTCTCCGATTCTGAATAGTTCTCAGACAAAGACTCTGATAACTTAGCCGATTGTGACCGCATTTGAGAAGTACATTGCGCTTCAGATACGCTCTGTGAATAACTCACCGAGAGCGACTGCGTTCGAGGATCCTCTGTCAAAGGTACTTTCACAGTATTAGACGTATTATCCTTGAAGACAACCGTAATTTCTCCAGTTGCAGAGACTGAATAGCTCTTAAAATCTTTAGACGCCAGTAGACGTGGATTTGCCTCCTTAAATTTTTCCAAAACCTGCGCTTTTTCTGATTCTGTCAGATTGGTCAAATCGATCACTTGAGTATTAGAAGTCACCGGAGCAATCGGATTTCGGATGCCATCATTTTGAGGTAAGACTTTAATGCGGAAAGAACGGTCGAGGAACTGATTTCTAGAATTGGTAAAACGAACCGTGATTGTATAAGTTTTCCCAGGTTCGACAACCTCTGTACCTCCGACTTTCCCTTCGATCAACATGGGAGCAAAAGGCGATTTCAAGGTTGCGTTGGGAACGAGAACCCCATCAACCCGTTCACTGTTGGGAGCATAGCCCATATAGGTGAGAATAACGCCACCATTCTGCTCTCTCACAATATATTGCAACTTAATCGGATCAGAATTATAAGCTGTGATCAGATGATTATTTGCCGGACCACTCATGACAAATGGAGTACGAAATGCACTGTCCACTTCTAAGGCACTACCTGTACGCGGATCTCTCTTCCCTGATTGCTCTCTTAACACAGCATTGACCAAGCGATTCCGAGCAGATTTCGCCTGAAGAAGAGTCACCTCTCCATCTTGATTCGGATCGGCTAATTGGTTACGGATCGCCTCTAGAGCCCCTTCCGCTTCCAACACAAGTCCTTCTCCATCCTTCAATTCTTTCGCTTGTTCTATATACGAATAAAGATCTCGGGCAATACTTTGAAGCTGTTTTTCCTGAGCAGGATCTGAGACGGATACAGCCTCTTGCTCCCCATTTGAAAGGACGCTAGCTTCCGTCATTGAAGTAGAGCGTAGTTCTGAATGCGTCATGGACAAAGTAGTAGAAAGAGAGCCACTCTGTGAGTATAATGGAGACCACTCGCTCGTAGACAGACTCGTCGTTGACGACTGTTCCACACTGCTTAGCACTAAGCTATCTTTGCCTACTACGCCCACTTCCGAAGCTATTTCTGACTGTAAAGTTGGACCTGCTAGCTCATCAGCAGTTGCTTGATGCACGATTGATGTCGCACCCATAATGGATCCAGTAGCAATCAAACCTTTTAAGGTTATAGATCTTGGCGCATCCATACTAGAATGATTGGAAACATCTCTTTCTTTTTTAGGGCGCAAAAAAGAAGCATTCGAACAGGCTACTCGAATCCAATGTTTCCCTGATTTCACTAATTTAAATCTTGTCACTCTATTCCATGTTTTTCTTAGCAAGGTAAGGATGCCCCTCTCTCCTCAAAAATTATTCTCTCTTGATTATACATGATTGAATCCTATTTTCAATCATTTTGGCTATATCTATGCTCTATCTCAGCAAAAAAAGCCATCGAATCGATGACTTTTTAGAAATGAACAGCATATTTTCAAAAGCTGAATTCTATTTTGCAATTTCTTCCAACATTTTTTCAATGTGCTGGATAGATTTTTCACGACCAAGTAAGTAGATGGTATCTGGCAATTCAGGACCATGCATTTCCCCTGAAACAGCGATAC
>ERZ773197.626-NODE-626-length-27118-cov-12.510771_pt1 | contig 27118 bp, 19 predicted proteins | sample MGYA00580999_ERZ773197 | MGnify/ENA primary metagenome ERZ773197 (study PRJEB29015, sample SAMEA2738166) | human oral metagenome | biome: human oral; feature: human-associated habitat; material: saliva | place: China | collected 2185 ...
GACCTTCAGAACCGGAATCTGACGCTCTATTCAGCTAAGCTACGGAGCCTAATGACTGTGCAAAGATACAGTAAAGTTTGCATAACTCCAAACGAACAGTAAACATTCTTACTAAAGTATCTGATATAAATGCGTTGTTTTGAAGGTTTAGTAATATCCTTACTGATAGAGAGAACCCTGTGTCCCTCTCTTTGTGGCTGTTTGGTAATCAACTCTTTATTGTCAGAGCAGTTGTTTCGATTGGTAGATGATTCTTGTATGCAGTGGCAATAAGGAATAACATGAGAAGAAATAATTGACTAATAAACTGTCATAACGTTGTGAAATGTAGTTGGAATGTATTATTGTGTAACATTGGATAGGTGTTTGTTTCGCAGTTTGATAATTAATATATACCTTTGTGAGCATTTAAAATAATAGTCAAGTCATTAATAGAAAGGAACGATAATGAGTCAACTGATAAAACCAAAAGGATATAAAGCTGCACTTGGAAAACGCCAGACCGAGTTAGGAATAAAACTGATAAAGGAGTTCTTTCAACAGAACTTAGCTACTGAACTACGACTAAGTCGTGTTACAGCACCGCTATTCGTACTGAAAGGATTAGGTATCAATGACGATTTGAACGGTGTTGAACGTCCGGTATCCTTTCCTATTAAGGACTTGGGAGAAGCACAGGCTGAGGTGGTGCACTCATTGGCAAAGTGGAAACGGCTGACATTAGCCGACTACGACATTCAACCGGGCTATGGTATCTATACGGATATGAATGCTATCCGTGCCGATGAGGAGTTAGACAACCTTCATTCTCTTTATGTTGACCAGTGGGACTGGGAAGCTGTTATCACCGAAGACGATAGGACACGTCATTATCTGGAGACTGTTGTTCGTCGTATTTATGCAGCCATTCTTCGTACAGAGTTCCTTGCTTGTGAGACTTATCCTCAGTTGGAACCATTCCTCCCACAGTCGATTCATTTTATTCAAGCGCAGGATTTGTTAGATAGGTATCCTACGATGACGGCAAAAGAGCGTGAGGATGAGGTGTGTAAGAAGTATGGTGCGGTGTTTATTGAGGGTATCGGTTGCAGATTAAGCAATGGCGAGAAGCATGACGGTCGTGCTGCTGATTACGATGATTGGTCAACGATTGCAGAAGATGGTAAGGTGGGTTTGAATGGTGATATCCTCATTTGGTATCCAATCTTAGGACGTAGTATTGAACTCTCGTCTATGGGTATCCGTGTGGACAAGACTGCTTTACTCCGTCAATTGGCAATAGAGAAACAGGAAGAACGTGAGCATCTCTTCTTCCATCAGCAGCTGCTTTCTGACAAACTGCCACTGTCTATCGGTGGTGGTATCGGTCAGAGCCGTCTTTGTATGATAATGTTGCACAAAGCACATATCGGTGAGATACAAGCAAGTATATGGCCTGAAGATATGAGAAGAGCGTGTGATAAGGCTGGTATGACATTGATATAAGAGTGCCTTTCTTCCTATCTCTCCAAAAGAGATGACAAACTAATAGGATAAAGCGTCCTATAAATCTCTGAAGAAGAGAGTATGATTTTCAAATATTGTTAGACCTCCATACTATTGCTGTTCACGAAGAACACTGCGTGTGATGAGCATAAAGATGAGAAGCAGAAGATGGCCCGATAGGTGCATTACGAATCTTGTAAGCTATCATCGAAAACCCAATAATCAAGTTTAGGACATAACTAATAAACAAAAGGGCCATATCTAAACTCATTGTCAGAGTTTGGATATGGCTCTTTCTCTATCTATGGATATAATCAGTAAGCTACACTGATGTTTGTTATAAGCTTTGTGCTCTTTTCCTTATAGAAGTAAGTGTTCTCTCCTTATTAATTCTCTGCAATCAGTGAAATGTTAGGGAGGAGGGACTGAGGGGGAGCTTTATTCCATTAGATAATCCCCTCCTTTGGAGGGGTTAGGGGAGGTTTTTAATCAATAAACCTCTTCGTTATCTCTCCATATTCATCTATTCGTCTGTCACGCAGGAAAGGCCACCAACGACGCACATTCTCGCTGTGGTCGAGGTCGATATTGAGGATAACGTTTTCCTCATCATCGTCGCAAGCACGATAGAGTAGTTCGCCCTGTGGCCCAGCAACAAAACTGCTTCCCCAGAACTGAATACCTTGTGTTTGCTCACTTGGGTCTGGTTCATGGCCGACACGGTTGACAGCAATCACTGGTAAACCGTTAGCAACAGCATGACCACGCATCACTGTTGTCCAAGCCTCACGTTGACGCTGTTTCTCCTCGTCTGTATCACTGCTTTCGTAGCCGATGGCTGTAGGATAGATAAGCATGTCTGCACCTTGTAAGGCCATCAAGCGAGCTGCTTCAGGATACCACTGATCCCAGCAGACAAGTACACCAAGACGGCCCACACTTGTGTCAATAGGATGGAAACCGAGGTCGCCTGGTGTGAAGTAGAACTTCTCATAGTAAGCTGGATCATCTGGAATGTGCATCTTACGATACTTACCAGCAATACTGCCATCCTTCTCTATCACTACAGCTGTGTTATGATAAAGTCCCGGTGCACGTTTCTCAAAAAGTGATGTCACAATGACAATACCCAGTTCGCGTGCCAATTCACCATAAAAGCCAGTTGAGGGACCCGGTATAGTCTCGGCTAAGTCGAACTTATTTACGTCTTCTGTCTGACAGAAATAGAGTGAGTTATGTAGCTCTTGAAGGATTACAAGCTCCGCACCACGTTGTGCTAAGTCTGTAATACCCTCTGCCAGTCGTTCTATATTGTTCTTGATGTCTGCAACATTATGTTGTTGCAAGAAACCTATTTTTAGTTCTCTCATAATAAAGGTGTTTGCCTTGTTGATGTTTATTGTTCTGTGTTTTAAGATTACAACACTGTCTTCTGTCACGATAATGAGGCAAGTAGGGCTATCCGTTTAATGGCAGCTGCATCGTCAAACAGTGTATTGAGCCATGCTGTCTTATGATAGTTCGGCTGTCTATGCCGATGATTTCACGGTCGGGGAAAGCCTCTTGAATTATATCCAAAGCTGCTTTGTCCTTTTCGGGTTGGTTGTAGGTTGGAACAAGCACTGCCCCGTTGATGATAAGGAAGTTGGCGTGTGTCGCTGGTAGGCGCTCGCCATCATCATAGATAGCATCAGGCATAGGAAGGCGGAGTAGATGATAAGGCTCACCATCGATTGTACGAAGCTGCTTTAATTGTTCCTCCAAAAGTCGGAAGTCTTCATAGTGTTCGTCTTCTTTGTCGTCACACCCTATATATAATAAGGTGTGATTGGGTGCAACTCGTACGATGGTATCAATATGTCCATCGGTGTCATCACCTGCCAACTGACCATAATCCAACCAGACAACCCGCTCTACATTGGGGAAGAAAAGGCGCAATCGTTTGTCTATTTCCTCTTGTGTAAGCGGTTGGTTGCGGTGTGGTGCCATTAGGCAACCCGTTGTTGTGAAGAGTGTGTGGTCTCCATCGCTCTCTATCGAACCGCCCTCCAGCACGAAGTCCTTGTGGTTCTCTAATACACCTTGTAAGAGTCCTGCCTCATAAAGTTGGCGGTTAATTCTATTGTCCTTTTCTGCTGCGAACTTCTCGCCCCATCCGTTGAAACAAAAGTCGAGTAGGCGAAGCGCTTGTAAGCTACCTTTCGGCTCCTTGTCTGATATGAGTGAGATGGGTGCAACGTCACGTGCCCATGTGTCATTGTTGTCACAAGCAAAGAGCGTCACACGCTTCATCTGTCCTTCTGTCAGCCTTTCTGCTAATAGGGAATGTATTTTTTCCGTATCACGTGCCGTAATCAACAATGGTTCAAAACGTGTGATAGCATCTGCCATCTGTAGATAAACCTCGGTAATCTCGTTCAGATAAGGACGCCAGTCGGTGTCCTCATGCGGCCATATCAGTATAATCCCGCTTTGTGGTTCCCACTCAGCAGGCAATCGGAAGCAATGATTTTCGTTCGTGTTCATACTGCAAAGATAAGAAAAGAAAATGTGATAAACCGCTTTCCAGTCCCTTTTTTATGGTTCATCCGTCTTTTTCGAATGACGTTTTAGATATTCCTTTTGACCTATGTGTCTGTTTTCTGGCTCTTTTGTGTCTGATGGCAGCTGGGGAGGAACACCTCTTCTATAAAGAACCTCAGTAATCATTCCATATCTAAGCAAAGTCAGTAAAATCGTAAAATATCATCACATTGAGTCGAACTATATTCTTTCAAAGTAGGAGTGTGAAATCCTCTATATTTGCGTTTGTAACCTACAATAAATCAATATGTTACCAATACGCATAAAGAAGACGCCCTTCTTGCCTCAAGAAAGGCGTCTTCAACGTGCAAGAAGGGCATGTTCTCGAATACAGTTAGGCCTCCTCTTGTTTTCTGTTCAGCCTATGTCTGAGTGAGGGAATAGCACTGCCTGCACAAAGGCTGAGGCAGAAGCTTCAGTCCAGCTCATCATGACCGTAACCGCCACGAGAAGCCTTAACTACATCGAAGTAGGACACGAGCAGGACCCAGAGAGCGAGAACGACGGTATCATGATGACTATAATGGACGAAATCGGGGGTAACGCTTTCATCCGATACGTCAACCTCTTCTTTGCAAAGAAAAGAAATGTTTACGGAGAGAATATCGTCATCGAACCCCACAATCCCCTTGCCGACACCGACGACACCAACTCCCCTGCCCTACAGAAGGAAGTACGCCAGAAAGCCGTCCTAACAAAAGTCCTGACCAACACACAAGGACTAAGAAAGCTACTGAATAAACCCGACTACGACGACCTAACGCAATGTTTCGAGACCATCTGCCGTGACGACGCCCTCCTCTCCCGCTTCGAAATGATAAAACCCAACGGCAACAGCTGGGACATAAACCGCAAGATGGCACTCAACATCCTCGCCCTCTTCGTAAAGCTCCGAAAGATAAACATCCCCATGAACCAAATCAACACAACCATCAGCGGAAGTAACAACAACACTTATCTCACCCACCACCGCCCTTACAACGACAACCGCACCGCCTTCGGCATCACCACCGAAGATTATGACGCCATCGTAAGAATAATTGAGGGGTGTGAGGGGTGAGATGCACCACGTATAAAGCGTTACGAAAAAAGAAAAAATAAACACAAATTATCGGGAGGGAACTGACCGCATCCCGTCCCTAAACTTTTAATTAAAAAAATATTCTGCAGACAGCAATGATATTTTGTTTGTTATTTTAGTAACAAAAACAAAAATAATTAGTATCTTTGCAACATAGATAGACATTCAACAAAATTGAATGTCAAAAACTTATCATTATGACTGACGAAGAAAAGAAAGAATATTGTTGGAATCATGCCCAGATTGTAGAGGGTTATGATAAAGACTCTATAAGAAAAGATGCATGCGGTGCGTGGATCTTCAAGGCTCATTATGGGATGAGAGATTCTGTCTTCGGATGGGAAGTTGACCATGTTTTCCCTGTTATTCTGGGGGGTGATGACTTTAAAAGAAACCTTAGAGCTATGCAATGGAAAAACAATGTATCCAAAGGAGATGATTATCCGGAGTATATGTCTGCAATCCAATCAGAAGGCAACAAGAATATCGAAAAAGAAGCAAGCTATACAGTGAACGACTCTCTTCAACAAGAGTTAAGTGAATATTATAATAAATAAACCATGCAAATCTCAAGACTAATAATCAAGGACCTTTATGACAATTATAACTATAACATAGATTTCAATAGCGAAGAGAAAGAACAGATAACTATTCTCACAGGTCCTAATGGATATGGCAAGACTACCATTCTACGAATTTTAAAATCCCTTAATCCTAAGTCTCTATACTATTTCCGTATTATTAAATTCAGCGAAATAAGAATCTTTTTTGATGATGGAAGTAAATTAAAAATCACTCAGAACTATAAAGCGGAATCAGACAACAAAAGTGCAGTAGACTATAAAGACGACTTGGAAAAAGAAGTGAGGTTTGATTGGAACAAAGCTGGTGGAGAATCACTCTGCCATTTTGTATATAATAGGGTGAACATTAAAAAAGCACTCCGCTTATATATGTTCCGATACAACCCATATAGTAGACATGAACTCTCTGATAGTTCGTCGGATAGAGAAAAAGAAGAAATCTTATTAGATAATGAAAAATTCAACGAATATGTTGCCAGGTCAAATGGTCAGGAACAGTTCCTGATGCAGCTCAGAACCTTACGTTCTTACTACATACCAGCAAATCGAATCTATAATGAAGCCCATGAAGAGAATGAAAAACTGCCAATAGAGAAAGTTCGTGAGGCACTGATGGCTGAAATGAAAACTGCTCAACAAGACTATCTGCGATATTCACAAGAAGTCGATTCTAAATTTATCAAAAAAGTATTATATCCAGATTATGAAGATTGCCCTCAGGCCTCATACAATAAGCTGAAGGATGAAGTTGAGAGCCTGATGAAGACAATCGTTAAATATAAGCTTGCCCTTAAAGTAGAAATTCCAGAATATAACGAAAAAAACAGGGCCGTACTCTTTGCCTATCTTAAAGGGCTCGAGGAGAAGTTCAGCAAGATTTCAACAATATCGAAAAAAACAGAATTGTTTCAAGAAATGCTGGCCTCTAAGCATTTTGCAAACAAATCTGTAGAAATCTCTCCTCAGCATGGTTTTATGTTCAAATCTGATAAAGGTGATATTCTGAAGGCGCATCAACTTTCCAGTGGTGAACAGAACGAAATCGTTATGCTATACCGCTTAGTATATGAAGTGCCTGACCAGGGAATATTGCTGATTGATGAGCCAGAAAACTCGCTTCATGTCGCATGGCAAAAGACGGTTGTAGATGATATGAAGAAAATAGCTGATATCAAGCGGCTACAAATCATTATTGCTACTCATTCGCCAAGCATTGTAAGCAAAGGTCGTAGTATGACCCAAGACCTTTATTACTTAACAAACAAATAACCTGATGGAAAATTCCGTATTGCAGGAATGCGAACCCCTATCTTGCGTAGAAGATAATAAATCATTGGGGAACACAGTATTGGAGGAAACTGAAGCCGAAATTCTCGTAGCAGGAATAAGGCTAAATATACAACATCCTAATCATAAGGAGGTGATAATTGTCGTTGAGGGCGAAGATGATGAAAAAGCTTTGAAAAAATTTTTCAACGTGCAGGCTGTAGAATTCACATGTGCTACCAATTGCTCAATCGTAAAAGATGCTATGCTCATTGTGAGTACAGATAAGCAGCTCAAAGATTGCGTTATAGGTATCAAGGATGCTGATTTTGATCATATAAAAAAAATCAGTTATAACATTGCCAATCTTATGATAACTGACACCCACGATATGGAAACTCTGATGTTGACTCCTAAGGTCTGTGAACGTATTTGTTGGGAAACTATAAAACAAGAATATCCAAATTTGTCATTCGATGCAATGACCTCTCTAAAAAACCTATCATATCTCCGTTATTATAATGACAAAATGATTCTTACTGGGGAAAAAAATCTGATAAAGACGGAATTAGATTCAAAAAGACTAAAATACACAAATTAATCCCCAATAATCAACCTGTCAGTGTAGAGGATGTGCTTAAACACGTAAAACTTGCTGGAAATTCTGAAAAAACATCATTTCCAGATTTGGATACAATGAACCAGTTTATACAAGAGAACCCTATCGATAATGGTGACCTTATTTTATTCACAAATGGACATGATTTGGTTTCTGCGATTTGCAATATACTTCATTCTAAAGCTAAAAAAGCAAAAGATTATGGCAAAATAGCCATTGCAGCCCTCATCAGAGCTCATTTTAGCAAAGAGGAATTTGAAAAAACAAATCTGTATAAAGACATAGACAACTGGAATAATAATAGATTCAACCTTTGGGCTGTATAATAATAAAAGCTACAGCAAATAGCTTGAATCGCATAGAGAGTAATGCGGGATTGCCTTTCAACAGGCAGTTCCGCATTTTCTTATTCATCGAACAGCTAAAAAGAACAACCACAACTAAATGAAACGCACACAAAGGATTCGTAATAGCAATATAAGATTTCAAGGAAGCAACGGAAAATTATAAACTTTCTATAAACGAATTATAACGATTCTCATAACATGCTGATTATCAGTTTATATTTTTTTGATAATAAAAAGATAACTTTTTTATAAGCTGTCTGTAAAGCTGAGATTCTTGCAAATGGCTCTGCGCTATAACTTTGCACCCACGTCACGGTCAGAACGAACCTTGGCGTGGGTATTCTCTTTTTCCGCCCAGATGTGAAGTGGTGGTCAGCATTGACTGAGCCCCGCTCCACTTAAAGTTCTCAGACACAAAGCTCTCAGACTTAAAGTTCTCGGACACAAAGCTTTCAGACACAAAGCTCTCAGACACGAAGTTCTCAGACACAAGGAGTGGAGAGCGGAGAAGGAAATCGGAAAAAGGAGGTAATACCCACAGAAAACAGATTGTTTCACCCGAGCGGAGTGGGCAGGAGAAATCTCATGAGGTAAAGCTGCGCAGCGTTTCCCGTGCTTTCTCTTCTCACAACCCTTGGGAGAATGAGGAAAAAGCATTACACACGACAGCGTGTGCAGCAGCAGCGCAAAGCAAAGCGCAGATACCCTTTTGATGAGAACACAATGATATGCGAACTGTTCAGACCGCAATATTTCAAGCGTTTGGACGAGCTAACCGATCAACTACGACCCTATCTATCCAATGACGTGAAGACATTGCGGAGAGAGAAAGGATTGTTCTTGTCGGCAGAGGGTAAGAAGAAGATAAAACGCACATGGTTCTATGCCCTTATTGCCATGACAATAGCATCGGGAGAGCAGGGAGAAAGTCCACTGAAAGTGGCTAAAAGCATCTTCTTCAGATATCTCTCCAATACCAATCACTGCAATATCACTCTTTCTGAATCAACGTTGAAAGCCTCTGTAAACAAAGCATTTGACAAAGAGATTTAAGAGATTTTAAGGAACTACTGATTGTTTCAGAAAATTGCATCAGCTGCAGAAGCGAGATAACTTTGCAAAACGTAAAACAAACCGATGGCACTGTTGCCTGAGGAATAACAAAACAAAATTATGAACAATATTTTTAAGATTACCGGACTCGGAGAAGTCCGCCCGTACACCAACCAAAAAGGAATCACCTCGCACTGCCGTGACATCCAGTTGCAACAGCTTGGAGGTAAGTTTGCCGACCGCTTCACATCGACTCTCTTTGATGCAGAGGCTGAGAAAGAACTCGAAGTGGGCGCGCTCGTTGCAGCACAGCTCTACTTCTACACAACGGAATATAACGACCGTATGTTTTAGAACGTAAGTATTCCTGAAATCGAAATCATCAACCATAAATCATAAGAATATGCAGATCAAAGTAATTATGAGTGACGCTGACTACCAGCGCATCATCGCAGCCAACGGTAAGAGAATAAGAGGTTCTATCGCAATGAACTCACCGCAGGAATTTGACTTCCGTGCCTTTGCTACAGAAACGCCTTCAACGGCAATGCCCAACCGCATACTGAACATGAAGCACGGACGAGCAACAGTGGCACCCGACCGTGTCAGGCTCTACATCATGGTAAAGCGAGCAGACGAGGCGGCTCCCGTTGACATTGTTTTCGACGAAAGCCAGCAGGCAATTAACTTTATGGAAGGAAGCCTACTTGCATAGCAATTATTCCACACGTGGGGTTGTTCTTTGTACATCAGCTACAAGCGGGCTCCCCACGTTTTTACATAATCATAAAAGATAAACAAAATGTTCGACTATATACAAAATATCCGAGCCCAGCACACGGTTCCCTGCACAGCTGACATCTTAGATGTGGTAATACATTCGACCATAGTAAACAACATCTGTGCTGAACTTGCCGACTACCGCGAACAAATGATGCGTGGCGAGATGAGTCGTGACGATTTCGCAACAAAGAAAGCTATAGGATAACTTAGATATATAGGAATATACATCTTGCATTTACTGATATCTGTAAACGCAAGATATACTATGTTTTATTTATTGTTCACTTAGTTTCTGACGTGTTAAACTTGTTACTCGTCTACCTGTCACTACTCTTGAAAAATACTGTAACTGTCTACTTTATAAACTCTTCACGTGGAGTTTCAATAATAGACATCACAAAGGTATCATTCGCTTTACGATTCTCTTCGTCTGAAGCAAGGCGGTCTCTCTCAGCCTCATACAGAGCCTTAATCCTCTTAGGTCCCTCTATCAACTTGATAGCTAAATAACGGTTTATCTCGTGTACACCCTTATGCTCTTCCTCGTAGAGTCTCTTGAAGTTTTCTTCAGCACGCTTGTAGTAGTCCATTGCCTCCTTCTTGTTTCCCATCTTCTCATAGAACATACCTGCACCAAGAATTGTGTAAGGCTCTGTTGGGTTACGCTTGAGGTAAGCATTTAGCGTCTCTAATGCCTGCGTAACATTGCCTTGATCATTGAGGTAAGTCGCCTTGTTTGCATAAGCCAGTTGGTAGTCTGGATCCTTTGCTATAGCATTGTCGAGTAGGGTCAACGCCTTTTTCACGGAGTCAGGTGAGTTCGACCGATATGTATATGCGTTTACTGCCTGATTGTTTAGTACTATTGCAGCTGAGTCAGGTTTATGTCCACAACAAAGTCCCTTATTGCGCTGCGCATTACAGGACATCAATGATAGAAATAAGAATAGCGATGATGCTAAAAGAAAGTTACGATTCATAGTCTTTAATATATTAAGTTTAATAATTAGATAATTCTATTATTTAGGTTGGCCTCTATTCTGATGAGGCATATCTACCTCAACGTTTATACAAACGCTAAAGTTATTCTCGTTGCAAAGATAATATTTATTTGTAAAATAAGAAATTAATTGTTACATAAAACAGTCGTTCCTTAAGGAAATAGTAGGCTACGCTTCAAAGTGATACTCCACGTTGTCGGAATACAACTGACCTCGTACTGCCTAATTACGATACTAATGTAAGCAAACACGGAGAGATTTGTCTTACTTTTGCAAGTTCTATCACTTTGTTTATGGGTAGAAACTCCTTTTCATAATCATGGTGGTTTGGTAAATTGATATACATCAACTTGAAGCGTTGATGTAAATCAATTAGGTCGTTTGATACGTGTCAATAGCATTGACGTCAGTCAATTTTTGATGAAAAAGTGGCTTGAAAAAGCAAGTTTTCTTTGTCAGATATTGGAAAGTGTACTAACTTTGCAAGCACAAAACAACACAAACGGCACCTCATAAGGATAACGAGAGGTAGCCACCGAAAGGGCTTCAGTCTCAGTAGGGAACACAAAAAAAGATTGTATAACTCAATTTGAAGAAAGGAAACATTATGATGAAGAAAGTAAAGAATATGAGTTTTATGCGTAAGTTAGTTCATTATTTGACACATGGCATTAGTGAATATAATATAGGTCGTGCGAACTGTCTGGCATAAAGAATGGTTCAGACCTATAACTACGCAAGTAGTTTGAAAGAAAGATTAATTGGGAGAATATAAAAAAGAAGTCGGGTTAGAGTCTATATAGATTCTGGCCCGATTATTTTTTGTAGGTGTCGACTGTGTCATAAATTTATGTCCTTTATTTGAGAAGGGGCTTGTTAGCCTTGATGAGAAATGCTTAAGCGGTGCAAGATTCAAATATCCTTGTATATATAGGCTTTCACATAAATGAGTAAGACGGTAGAATATTAATAATTAGATGTTATTTTTACTTAAAATGTAATATATTTGTTTTCTATAAGAGGATTATTCTTTTTTGTGCTTGTGTATTTACTCGAAAATACTTAAATTTGTCCACAATAAAGAAATAAAGCAAAAACTGTGGCCCATCTGTGAAGCGATGATTATCAAGACTTCCCCATCGTATTAGCAATGTGGTTCAATAATAAACAATAAAAAAAGTCCATGGGGAGTCGACTCAAAAAAAGTTATGGAAGAAATGAATACTCCTAGGCCAAATAACTATTTGGCTCTTGCGATTTTCACAACAGTGTGCTGCTGTTTGCCAGCAGGTATTTATGCGATTATTCGCGCTATGAAAGTGAATGATTACTATGCGATGAAGCAATACGATGAAGCTAATTTAGCAGCTAATGATGCTAAGAAGTGGAGTATTATCGGTATTGTTGGAGGTGCGATAGTTTCTATTCTTTACCTTGTTTTCTGCGGTGGTTTGGCAGCTCTTGGGTCACTCTCTGGCGCTCATTAAATCTTGAAAGGTAGTGTAAAGTCTATAGGTTGGCTCTGTTTGGTAGCCTTCCTATTAACTCTATATTATTTCTATAACCCTGTTACGACGTTATGGACGCCTAAATGTCCGTTCAAGCTCGTAACAGGGTTGCAGTGTCCTGGGTGTGGTATACAGCGTGCATTGCATGCTCTATTGCAAGGGCATTTCTTAGAAGCAATCCATTATAATTATTTCCTTCTGTTTTCTGGACCATACATCTTGTCGTTTGGTGTCCGTGCCTTACTCCCACAAGGGCAGGCTAAGGATAGTCTGACTAAGGTAATAGAAGATAGACGGCTTATATGGTTGTATATAATCCTCTTCTTTATTTGGTTTATTGTAAGGAACATATTAAAGATATAGTGGAGATATAAGACTTCCCTCCTCAAATGGATTAATGTATTAACTATTCAACCTCGTGTAAATATTATGGAATCAGAACAACTTAATAGCATATTGGTATTGCTTTCTTCTAAGATACCTGCAGGATGTATTCCGAGTGTACGTGCAAGATTGGAGAGCTCGGATGTAAGTGCAGAAGAAATAATGGCATTTACGAGTCAAATGAGTGACCCTACTGTAGCGATTATTCTGTCAATACTTGTTGGAATATTGGGTGTCGATCGTTTTTATATAGGTGACACTGGTTTAGGTGTTGGTAAACTGCTGACATGTGGAGGGTGTTATATTTGGTGGCTGATAGATATCTTCTTGATAATGGATGCTACTAAGCAAAAGAACTTTGAGCGGTTGTCACGCTATCTCGCTATTGCGAAGTAGGCCTTCTTCCATATAAAAGAGTAATCCCTTATCTGGTTATTTCGTTGTGAAATAGCCAGATAAGGGATTGTGTTTAGTTGTAAAGCCTTTATTTGTATAACTATAGTAATTCTACATTCTCAATTTTGATATCTTCTGTTGGACGGTCGTTGCGGTCAGTATCACAGTTTTGGATGCGTTCAACAATATCAAGTCCTTCCTCTACCTCACCGAAGACAGTATATTGATTGTCGAGGAAAGGAGTACCACCAACGTTCGTATAAGCCTCTATTTGTTCTGGCGTAAAGGCAGGCTTCCCTTGTTGCTTACAGATAGTTTTAGTCTGTTCTATCAGTTTCTCTTGTAGCTCCTGCAGTCCTGTACGGTCACGATTACGTCTTAAATTCATGATTTCTTCATGATGCTCCTTGGTAAGCTGATTGAAAACCAACTGTTCTTGTTGCATTGCCATCTGATGTTCCATCTGCTTTAGTTCAGTAGGCTTATAAGTCTTTCCCCATACAATGTAGAACTGACTACCACTACTTTCCCTATTAGGATTAACTTCATCACCCGTACGGGCTGCACTCAAGGCACCACGTTTGTGGAAGTATTGTGGATAAACAAATTCCGCAGGGATGGTGTAGTCTGGTCCACCTGTTCCTAACATCTTACCCTTAGGTGCGTTTTTACTATCAGGATCGCCGCCTTGTATCATGAAATCCTTTATTACTCGGTGAAATATTGTTCCGTTGAAATACTCTTCTTTCACTAATTTGAGGAAGTTGTCATGATGTTTCGGGGTCTCATCATAGAGGCGAATAGTGACATCACCTTCTGTTGTCTTTATTTTTAGTCTTGTTGCCATAGTGCAATTATATGATTGTTTCTTATTAAAAATGATGATTGTAAGCAATTGTAATAGTATGATTAGTAGTAACTTGTCAACCTGTTTACCATCAACTTGTCAACTTGTTCACTATCAACTTGTCTACTTTACTCACAATCCTCTTGCCTTAAAGATTCTCTCTTTAGCATCGTTAATCTCTTGGAATTTCTTTTCTGCAGCCTTCCGTATGTCGTCTCCCAAGGTTGCCACACGGTCGGGGTGATGCTTTAGTGCCATCTTACGATAGGCTGCTTTAACCTCATCATCAGTTGCTGATGGAGAAACTCCTAACACCTTATAGGCATCTTCAATGCTGCTACTTGCTTCTGCACCGCTTTCTAAGTTGAGCATAGACTCAACATCTTGCATAGAAAGTCCTATGTATAGGGCTACCTCCTTCAGTGCAGCAACCTCTTCTGGGCTTATTACACCATCAGCTTTTGCGATGATGACAAGGTAGTTAAGTAATTGAAGACGTTGACTTATACTTGTGTGGAAGCGAATCTCAACACAGCTCTTACGAATGGTCTCCTGGAATTGGGCCGGCCCTTGCTGCTTTTGTACGTCAAATAACTTCAGTAGAATGGCTTCTCCTTGGCTGACAGCCTGTTCACCGAAGTTTACACGCAGGAACTGGCGTACATATTCCATCTCAGAGTGCATTATCTTACCATCGGCTTTTATAATGTAGGAGGAAAGGACAAGCATAGAAAGTAAAAAGGAATTTCGCTCTCCTTCGAAAGAATTTGTATCTTCAAAATGGTCTTGTTCATCATATACTCTATATTTATTTGCACTAAAAGGGAGGTCTTCTCCATTTGAAAGCGCTATATCGAGTAAACTACCTATGTAAAAGCCAACTAAGGCACCCAGCGTATTTCCGCTAATTATCCAACCTAATGCGCCACCAATCCACTTTGCGATTGCCATATTCTTTTCTTTTTTTCAATGTTACTTTAACTCAAAGTCTTATTATTATTATGATACAAAGATAATGCCAAAGTTTATATCTTTTATCGGTAATGCTATGTGAATTTTGCTATCTGGGAGATTACTGCAAAGGATATAGGGCATGATAATAATAACGAAAGCGACAAACTCAGTACTATATTTACTCTTTTATTTATGTTTGCAGGCAGATTAAGATATCCTGTCAATAAACTGAAGAATAATTGTTTATATGCTCGGAGGGAGTGGTAGGGGTAAAAGGGTATGTCAAACGATAGTTTGGGGAACTGACCTCAGTTGTTCATAAGAGTATTACGATGTCTTGTAGTAATAGGAATTATCTTTCTTTCTTTTTTTGTTCCCTCTATGCGTTTAGGGTTTGGATGTTGAATGTTGGGTGGTGATGATTTGTGGTGATGAGTGTTGAAATGGTCGTAGAATCTTGTTAGAAATGTGTTATATCACGTTATGAGGATAAAGATTCTGCTGTTAGTTGTGTAGAAAGAAAGTTGTATTAAGGCTTATTCTTTTGCATTTTTCGGTAATTGAATACCTAATATCTGGTAGTTGTGATAGAAGGATGATAGACAAAATCAAGGTGAAGAAAAAGTGGGTTATCACTATTTTTTCTGCCTGTTATCGGAGGGATATTCGCTAAAGAAGAGATGTTTATGAAATGATTTGAGCCTATAAAAAAACAAGGCATGGTCTCTTGGAATAGAGTCCGTGAGAAGTAATGATACTCAGATGCTCGTATGTAGACTTTCTTACTTAGGGAGGAGTTGTTGTTTTAAGCTCAGTTGGCTTCTTAAGATACAGTCAGCTTGTTGGTTGTTTTAATCCTATTATGGAGGGGCTAATGTGGAAAATTGGACTAAATGTCCTGATAGTCTGGTATTGCCTCAAGAAACGTGTATGTCTGGTTGTCATAATCCATCTTGCAGATATAGGTGTCTATGCCATTTGATATAATGAGGTAATCAACATGGAGTAGGAGGTTGTAAACAGATATCTGTTCAAATACTTTTTGTGTTAATGGTATAGTAGGTGCTTTATATTCAATAATCATCCTCGGACGAAGCTGATTATCGTAAAGCACACTATCAGCACGAACTTTCTTCTCGCCAACTTGTAGTGGAACTTCGTTAGCAAGTAGGGGAGCAGGATAGCCTTTGTGGTCAATAAGATAATGAATAAAGTGTTGTCGCACCCATTCCTCTGGAGTGAGTGCTACATATTTTCTGCGGAGTATATCAAGAATCTGCTTTCGTCCGTTTGTCTCCCTTACTCTAAGCTGGTAAGGAGGGAGGTTGAGCTGTATCATAACTAAATATCCTATATATAATAAGGTGGAAGGGTATGGCGAAAGTCAAATGAAAATTTTGTTTTCTATCTCTTTTCTATTAACTTTGCATGAAAGACCGTGTCGTAAGAGGTTCGGGAGGTGTAACCCTTTAGATCACCTTCTGTCAGTATGGACTTACTGCCGTTGTTCTCTTAGGTCGTATTACGGTTTATTGTTTATGCAAAGTTAATAAAAAAGTAAATGCCAACAAAGCAAGGACCAACATTTCAGAGTATAATGCAGGATCTGAAGAATAAGAAGTATGCACCCATCTATATGTTAATGGGTGAAGAGTCTTATTATATCGATCAGATTTCTGGTTATATAGCAGAGCATGTTCTTTCTCCTGAAGAACGAGACTTTAACCAAACTATCAGCTTCGGTTCAGATGTTACAGCCGTTCAGGTAGCCGATATGGCAAGGCGTTATCCTATGATGGCCGAGTTTCAAGTAATAATAGTTAAAGAAGCACAGAATATCCGTTCTTTAGAGGCTTTGGAGAAGTATCTCAAGAATCCTGTAAAATCAACTATCCTTGTATGGTGTCATAAGAATGGGAAAATTGATGCACGTAAGAAGGTTGTTGGATTGGCACAGACAGTAGGGGTTGTTTTTGAAAGTAAGAAGTTGCGCGACTATCAGCTCCCTGATTTTATCCAAGCTTACTTGAAGGAAAGGAATGTTAGTATTGATCCTAAGTCATGCCAGATGGTAGCCGATCATATTGGAGCTGATTTGAGTCGACTCACTTCAGAGTTGAATAAAGTACTTATATCTCTTCCGGCAGATAATCTTCGCGTAACACCAGAGGTGGTGGAAAAGGAGATAGGGGTAAGTAAGGACTTTAATGCTTTTGAACTTAGAAATGCTATTATTCAGAAGGACTGTTTCAAGGCTAATCAGATTGTGAAATATTTTGACAATAATCCAAAAGCTGGTTCTCTTTATTCTTTCCTTCCATTACTCTTTTCTTATTTTCAGAATCTTATGATAGTTCATTATACTCCTCAGAGAGGTACAGAACAAGGGATAGCTTCTGCTTTGGATTTACGTAATACATGGGGAGCGAAGGATTATATTATAGGATTAAAAAACTATTCTGCACGTAAAACGATGGACATTATTTCTAAGATTCGGGACATAGATGGAAAGAGTAAGGGATTAGATAATCCTAATACTGGTGCGGGAGATTTGATGAAAGAGCTCATTTTCTTCATTCTTCATTAAGAAATAGAGAGTAATTTGATACATTTTTAGCCGTAAAATCACTCTTTCCCCGCCTAAAATCATATTATTTTAAGCTAAAAGGAGCACTCTGAAAAGGGTGCTTTTTTTATGTTTTCTCTTGATTAATAGCGTAATAGCTGATTTTAACCTATTCATTTTTTGCGTATTTTACAGCATCTTTCCCCCAGTTCGCAAATACTTTAATAACGCTCAAAATGACAATTTTCGACAATGCTCAATTTAATTTTCACACTTGTTTTACTTTAATTATGTAGAGTTTGGAAACTACAAGTGAACATTATTATTTATATTTGTAAATACAAATGTAAATAAAATAAAGATGTTTGTTGCCCATACAAGTGTGTTATCTTGTTATGTAAATGTGTATATTTACCTTTGTTAATCGAGACGTATTTTTATGCACGTACTAATTATGGCATATAAATACTAATATATCAGTACATTATAAGAATATAATATTGTTTTAGTTTCCTAACCCTTCTTTTATTCCCTTATAATTCGCATATTTGTACTATTTAGGTTTAGATATGCTTAATAATGTGATTTATAACCAGTAATTTAGTAGTTCTGGTTTATTTATTTGTTCTGTACTCTATAGGTTTGTATATATTACTTTGTAAATGTATAAGGCACATGCACACTTTTGCTATTTTGTATTTGTAAAATGTAAATATTAAAAGTTAGATATACAAACATAATCTATTCAATTTATTATTTGGGTATATAAAATTTTATGTTTACCTTTGTAAAGTTGTTAGAAGAGTGGCTAATCAGCCTAAAACTTCCTCTATTTACTAACGAACAATAGAATTTGAAATGAAAGATCGAATAAGACAGCTTATGGAGAGTCAGCACATGACTCAGCAAACTTTCTCAGATTTCATAGGAATCTCGTCTGCATCTCTCAGTAGTATTTTTACTGGAAGGACCAAACCGACTCTTAATACTGTTGAAGCTATCAAGAGTAAGTTTACAAAGATTAATCTTGATTGGCTTTTGTATGGACAAGGTCCAATGTTTAAGGATCAGACCGCTGAGCCTAATTCTTCTACAGGAGAGGCTGCAACCATGCCTCCTGGAAGTTCTGAAGGCACGCTTGACTTTTCTAATCCTACAACTCCACCACTGGTAGAGACAGAACAGAGAAGTTTACCATATAATGATAATATGTATAAAATCCCTTCTCGTACAGAGGTAAAATATATTGACAAACCGCAACGACGCATCACAGAGATTCGTATCTTCTTTGATGATCAGACATGGGAGACTTTTGTTCCGAAGAAGTAGGTCTCTGATATGTCAATTAGACGTTCTCTAATCTATTGTCAGAGTATGATTTCTTCTTTTCTTGGTAGTACTTAGTTAAGTGTTTTGCTTCGTCATGTCATATCATTCTTGATTTCGACAGGCTACCTTGGATCATATTCTTTAGAATAATGAGGCACCTTTAAGTAGTGGTCTGGTTATCTCGCTTGGTATGTTATGTCTAACGATAACAGACGAACATAAATGATTCATGCTATATTTTAAGTGCTACGGCGATAAGTCTTGATAGTAGCATCCCTTGCTTTTCAGTAAACCTTTATATTTCTTCTTAACCAACTAATCTTCATATACCTAATAAGCTCGCACGAAATTTGGATTGTCCTACGACAAACCAAATCCTCCATAATAATATTTCCTGTCATTTCTGTCATAAGAGATGACGTTACAACTAATTGATTTATAATGAGTTTATTTGAAATGTTAAAAGTGACAGCAACTTGAAATCAAAATTATTTGGTATTATTGTGACATTTCATGAGAGCGGAAAACTATTCCATCTCTTAAAGGACAACGCATAAGATGTGTCGTAGGGTGTGTTCTTATTCCCACATAAGTTATATAGGTCAATAGGTTCTTTTTTACCGCATTACAACTTATAAAGCCTTTAGGTTCACTTGAAACAACAGGAAACTTTTGTTTTTGATACGATAGTAATAATGGTGAAAGCAATTAGAGTAATGTTCTTTGGGTAGCCTTGCGATAACTATAGAGCCGTATAGTTTTGTGTTAGAGAATGCTTTCAAGCTCTCACGTAGGTAGTTTCCTTATTGTTTATGAAGTTCTATCCATCCATCTATTGCTTAATCTTAAACAAGCTTTCAGACCTGTATATAACTGAAGATGATGGTAGATTTATGTTATTCATAGAATTATCTGGCACCAATAGTATATTTATAAGTATAATACGAGGCGATATAAAAACAAATAACTATATTTGCAGTTGAGTACTTTATTTTGATAAGATAAACACCTTTGAGAGCGTTAGTATTATAGAGGAGGTATAACCAAGTGACCGTTGTAATATCTTTCTCAATGGTTATGTAATAAGCATATAATATTTGGCAGTTAATGTCTAAATCCAATAAGTCCGTAAACCCAAGTAATTAATATTGGTATAAGTAACAAAATCTACAAATTATCAAATCGTTATGGCAACTATCAATATAGAATATCTACCATCTATCAATTATTCCTTAATTAATAACGGGGTAGCAATATGCCAGTCTGTTGAGCTTTGTAATGACAAGGCTGATGATTTAAGGGATATAATAATAGAATGTTCTGGTGATTTTTTCCAAGACTTTCGTTCAAGCATCATCGCATCACTTAAGACTGGTAAGTCAATTCGTTTACAGGGTATGAGCTTATCTCTGAAGCCAACAGAGGTAGCTTTGGTAACAGAAAAGATTACGTCCACATTTACCATCAATGTATATGCTGATGCGCTGTCAGATGCAAAGAAGATAGTGTTTACTCATAGTTATGACATAGATATAATGCCATACGACCAATGGTTGGGAACCAGTATTCTACCGCAATGTCTTGCTTCGTTTGTTACGCCCAATCATCCCGCTGTGAACAATATTATAGCCAAGGCAGCCAGTAAGTTGAAGGAAGTGTCGGGGGCTTCTGCATTTACAGCATATCAGACAGGTAATTCAAATGAAGTACGAAAGCAGGTGGCTGCTGTGTATGGTGCACTCCATGCTGAGGGTATTGTATACCGTTCTGCTCCAGCATCGTATGAAGTTGTTGGACAACGTATTACACTGCCTGACCAAGTTCTGGCTTCTAAGGTCGGGAACTGTATAGAACTTACGCTACTCTTTGCAAGTGTACTTGAAAGTATAGGGCTCAATAGTGGTATTGTACTACAAGAAGGGCATGCTTACCTTGCTGTTTGGTTAGTCGACGACTGTTGTCAATATAGTGTTTGTGATGATGCTTCGTATATAGAGAAGAAATGTTCTGACGGCATCGATGAGATGCTTGTACTTGAATGTACACAAATTACAGCAGAGTCTACTACCTTTGAAGATGCTCAGAGTTTAGCCATAAAGAATCTTGCCAATACGGCAATCTTTGAGATGTTCATTGATATCAAGCGATGTCGACTTGAACAAGTGCGTCCTCTTCCACAGCGTGTCATGAATAATGGTGTATGGGAGGTTGCTGTAGAGGGAACAAGTCATGATGAGTGTATGCTAAATGTAAAGGAACACTCGCGTTTTGATCTGAGTATGCTAATGGACAACAAACGTGAGATAACCAAGCTGGATATCTGGGAGCGCAAACTTTTAGACTTCTCCTTGCGTAACTCAATGTTGAATCTTTATCTAAGGCAGAAGGCTATTCAATTTATTTCATTTGATATTGACCTGGTAGAAGACTATTTGCAAGATGGGATGGAATACCTAATTTCTTGCAAACCTGATGTAAGTTTTAAGATTAATGACGAGGAACGCCTTGTACGCTCTAAGTCTTTGCCAGAACTCCATGAGTTGATAACAAATGATATTAAACATCGTATGTTACATACTTATCAAACAGAGACAGACACACGCAATACGTTGAAGAATATCTATCGAGCTTCAAAAAATGCTATTGAAGAGACAGGTGCAAATGCGTTATACCTTGCTATAGGTACACTGCGATGGTATGAAACAGAGATAAGTGAGAAGTCTCGTTATGCTCCAATATTAATGCTGCCTGTAGAAATGGTGTATAAAAAAGGCGATTACTATATTCGTACTCGAGATGAGGAGATAACTTTGAATATAACCTTGATAGAATTTCTACGTCAGAATTTTGAAATCAACATACCAGGCCTTAATCCCCTACCTACAGATGAGCACGGGGTAGATGTGAAGAAAATCTTTGCTATCATACGTGAGGTGCTTAAGAACAAAAAACGATGGGATGTAGAAGAAGAATGTATCTTGGGCGTTTTCTCGTTTAGTAAGTTCCTTATGTGGAATGATATCCATAACCACAGACAAGAACTGCTTGAGAACAATATAGTATGTAGTCTTGTAGAACAAAAACTGACCTTTACTCAAAGCCAAGTAATATCAGAGTTGAAAGATAAGGATAAAGAGGTGAAGCCATCTGACCTTGCATTACCTGTCCCTGTAGACTCGTCACAGATGGCAGCCGTAATGGAAGCTGGTCAGGGACACTCTTTTATTCTATATGGTCCTCCTGGAACAGGTAAGTCGCAGACCATTACAAACCTTATCGCTAATGCTTTGTTCCAAGGTAAACGAGTACTGTTTGTTGCAGAGAAAATGGCAGCCTTGAATGTGGTACAGAAGCGTTTGGAGAAGATAAACCTTGGTCCATTCTGTCTTGAAATGCATTCAAACAAAATTACAAAGCGTCATGTACTTGAACAGTTGAAGAAGGCTATGGAGGCAACTCATATTCAACATCCAAAAGAATATGCACGTATTGCTGACGAACTCTATGCTCAACGGTGTAAATTGATTGAGTATATGGAGGCACTCCATGATGTTAAAGGACCGGAGGGGATGTCTTTATTTGACAGTATCATCAGATATGAATCCATAGATGGGCCAGAGCTTGATTTAGATGTGAACGATGCTGCATTTAAGCAAGTGTTCCGAATAGAGCAAATGGATAAATACGCACATCTATTGAGTCAGAAGTACCAGGCTGTACTTAGCATTACGGGGACTCCTTCAAAACACCCTTTACTTGGGCTTACTATTGAAGACGACGACCTTGCCAATGTTGGATATCTATCATCACGACTCAAAACAGCATCAGAAACACTCCGTAAGGGTGATGAGGAAAGGCATAAGCTTTTGGAAGCTGAAGCTATAAAAGCTGAATTATTAAGAGATTGCAATGATGAAGTGTTATCTCAAGATGGAGAGACGTTATATAACGAGTGGAGGAGTATCAAGGCTAAGTGGTTTCTACCTCGCTTCTTTGCTAAAAGGAGTTTCTTAACTAAGTTGAAGCAATTTAATAATCTTATTATTGAGCAAGATATTGATACTTTCCTCTCTAAATTACTAAATTATCAGCAATTACATAATGAGATAGTAACAATACAGGATGTTATACATACGTATTTTGCCGTAAGTTTTGATGATGATAAGCTTCCAACCAATGAAGACTTGAAGTGTTATGTACTGAAACTCGATAACTGGCTTCAGCATACAGATGAAGCACGAGATTGGTATCAGTGGTGTGCTTATAAGAAGGAACTTGAGATTGAGGGTCTTGGCATCATCGCTCAATATATTGAAAATAAGGAAATTTCAGCCGAGAGACTGAAGGATGCCTTCTTTAAGCGAGTTTTCCGAAGTTTTGCCTGTGAGAAGATAGCGTCGTCACAGGTCTTACGAACCTTTGAAGGAACAATCTTTGACGAGACAATCTCACGCTACAAAAAACTGACAGAAGAGTTTCAATTACTCAGTCAGAAGGAACTTTACGCTCGATTGGCTGCGAATGTACCCCATGTGACAGACAGTATAGACAATAGTAGTCCTATAGGCTTCCTTAATAGAAACATTGCAAATGGTGGTAGAGGAGTCTCGCTCCGTGATTTGTTTGATAATATTGACACACTATTACCAAGACTTTGCCCATGTATGTTGATGAGTCCTATGTCTGTGGCACAGTTTTTAGATTTATCACGAAGCAAGTTCGACCTTGTTATCTTTGATGAGGCTTCACAGATGCCTACAAGTGAGGCGATAGGTGCAATTGCTCGTGGCAAGTCTTTAATAGTTGTAGGTGATCCGAAGCAGATGCCTCCAACGAGTTTCTTCTCATCAACAAGTGTTAGTGAAGATGAAGCTGATATTGATGATCTTGATAGTATTCTTGATGATTGCCATAGTCTTGGTATACCATCACTTCAGTTGAACTGGCATTATCGTTCAAAGCATGAATCGCTAATTGCCTTCTCTAATAATGAGTATTATGATGGTGAACTTATCACATTCCCATCTGTTGATGACCAAACGACGAAGGTAAAGTATTATTATGTAGATGGTGTGTATGATAAGGGTGGACGCCGTTCTAATAAGAAGGAAGCTGAGACTATCGTAGAAGATATCGTCAAAAGATTGCAGAGTAAAGACCAAACAAAGTATAGTATTGGTGTGATAGCATTCAGTCAGGTACAGCAAAACTTAATTGATGACTTGTTAACAGAAAAGCTCGACAAGGATAAGAAACTGCGAGAAGCAGCTGAAGCATTATACGAGCCTATCTTTGTAAAGAACCTTGAAAACGTACAGGGTGACGAGCGTGACATCATCTTATTCTCTATTGGTTATGGTCCAGATAAGGATGGCAGAGTATCAATGAACTTTGGACCGCTAAATAATAATGGGGGAGAAAAGCGTTTGAATGTAGCAGTAAGCCGTGCCAGAAGAGAAATGAATGTCTATTCGTCTTTGAAAGCATCACAGATTGATTTGAAACGTACTAAGGCTCGAGGTGTAGAAGGGTTGAAACATTTCTTAGAGTATGCGGAGCAACAAGTACTGATTAATACTTCTAATAATCATAAGGAGAACTCTGACTACATCATCTCTGAGCAGATTGCTGATGCACTCAGGGCTCATGGTCATATAGTAAATACCAATGTAGGGCGTTCAAATTTCAAGGTTGATGTGGCTATTGCAGATGCTGTTAATAATGACAATTATGTTATGGGTATTCTACTCGATGGTGAGGTCTATCATAATACGCAGACTACAAGAGATAGAGAGATTGTCCAACCAACTGTTTTGAACTTACTTGGTTGGAAGATAATGCGTGTGTGGAGTGTCGATTGGATTAATAATCCTGAACGTGTTATAGCACGTATTGAAAAGGTACTACAGCAGAACGGGAAGTTAGAAAAGACAATCGTAAAGAATACTACCTTTGATGTTACAAAAGAAAAGGTTGAGAAAATTGAAAGCAATGAGAAAGACTATCATACGTATCAAGGTTTGGAAGATACTGATGCTATGAGTGATGAGGTTCTTGCAAAAAAGATACTTGCATGTGAACAGCCTATGACACTGATGTATTTATGTCGATGTATCTGTGCACATAGAGGTACTGCAAGAGTTACTTCCTCTTTGGTGGCCTCGGTTAAGGATATTGCTGATAGGCTATTATTTGTTCAAGAGATAGGTAACTCTACGATATTGTGGACAGATAAAACATGTGCTGATTCTTTCAGTGGATATAGACAGGCTCACAGAAGAGATATAACAGAAATACCTCTAATAGAAATAATGAATGCAATCATACTTACAGTACGAGAGCAGCTTTCTATCAAGACCGATGCACTGACTCTTCTTGTTGCAAAGAGGCTGGGTTTTTCACGTCGTGGCTCTAAGGTAGATCAAGCATTAAAAGAGGGCTTAGAAGCACTTTTACGTTCTAAGAGTATTTTAGAAACTGATGGCTTTGTAAGACTACCAGAGTAAGGGTGTAGCTCTTTTTGTCAGGTTCGTCCAGCATTTGGGAGACTCCATACCTTACTGAAATAGCAATCTATACTAACGAGATTAGGGGTATACTATTCACCTGAGATTAGTCAAGCCTTGGCGTCATTATGCTTCTGTGCCATCATACAGCGTATCTTGTAGATCAGTTAGTTATGTTTTATCTATGGGTGACTTTGATTGACACCTTGATGAAGTTGGAACATCTGCTAATATGACTGTAATGTTTATTCTCTTTAGACTTTTAAGGCTTCTTTACTATTAAGCTTCGATTTAGGTCTTCTTTGTTCAAATTTGCCAGAAAAATATGGTCTGATGATGCTTCTGAAAATAATCGGTTGTAAGCCCATCGGTACTATGACAATGGTGTCTAATATATCTCAACTTTTAGTAAATTTATTTATGTAGTATCATTCAACTTAGTTGTCAAGGTTTGTAATAGAAACTAAGCATCAGCTCTCTACCTCTAATGTCTTGATTACTAAAGCTACTTGAAAGCGTATTGTTAATTCCATAGCTATAGCTTTTATTATTAAAGACATTATTCCAAGCAAGACTCAGGTCGAAGTGTTTGGCTTTAAATATCAAAGTGAAGTCTTGAAAGAACATATCCTTAAACTCCTTTTGTGCTATCTCGTTATGATAATATTCCGTCAAAGTTTCCAAACTTAAAACCTTACAAAGAGGTATTCTAAGGCTTCCCTCATGCTTCCAACTATTTAGATTGGACGTTTTCCCGAAAGCAGGCATCTTCATTTGGTGAAAGCCATAAGTAAGTTTATAAGCTAAATCGACACCCTTTATTAAACCAATATCAAGGTTAGAGGTTATATTTAAGTTCTTTGTGTCGTAAGGCATTCGTTGGCTATTCTGAACCAAATAACTATTCATGGCATTATATAAAGCCTTTACATTTAGCTTTCCTTTTAAGAAGCCTATGCCTTGTGAACCCATTAGGAACATATTCCAGCTATTGTATTTTGTTTCTTCAGGAGTCAATGATTCTATGATATAGTTGCCCACAAAATCTTGGGTTGATGTATAAGGAGAAGTACCAAACGATCTTGTTATGCGTAATCGTATAGAGGTTCCTTTCAGCGCATCGCTATAAACAACTCCTATTCCTAAGCTTTTCTCTTTGTTTAGGTTATAGTCTGCCAGACCTTTATTCATATATTGATAATCTTGCAGTACCAAAGTTGGATAAAATTGAGCAGCATTTATCTGCATTGTATTAATGGATGCATCAGCCGAGAAAGTCCATGATGCTGTAGCTTTCCATCTGATATGGAGGTTAGGAGATAGTAAGAATTTAGACTGACCATCATCTAAACTATATTTATAATGGTTGTACGACATATCGCCAGATAATGTGAAGTCAAAGTCCTTCACCATATATTCAATGCTCGGATTGGCATATAACCTTGCAAATGTAAAACTACTTTTACCCATAAGCAGCCCTACGCTATCTGGAACTCCCACTAAATCAGAAGTGAAGCGGTGTTCTCCTGCATTTACTCCTACTTGTCCTGATAGAATAAATCTACCTATTCTAAGACTTCCTCTTACGTCCGTATTCGTTTCATAGTAATGTTGATTAATAGACTGCACCAGCGAATCAACATATAGTTGTTGCGGACGTATATCCATTATATTCTTTGATTGCAGGGAAACAAGGCGTTTGCCATATTTCTTCATTATACTGAAATTATCTTTTAATGTATAAATCGGAAGATTACCCATCATCTTATGAGGATGAGTCCCCTGTTCATTCAGCCATTGTTTGTTCCAAGAGAAGTCACCAGAAA
>ERZ773197.631-NODE-631-length-26977-cov-73.035324_pt1 | contig 26977 bp, 19 predicted proteins | sample MGYA00580999_ERZ773197 | MGnify/ENA primary metagenome ERZ773197 (study PRJEB29015, sample SAMEA2738166) | human oral metagenome | biome: human oral; feature: human-associated habitat; material: saliva | place: China | collected 2185 ...
GGGCTCTGCGGCTAGCAGCGCGGCGTCGCCCGCCAATGCGGGCTCTGCGCCCGCCGGCCTTGCCCCAGCTGCGGGCTCGGCCCTGCCGCCGCTTGACCGCTCTACCCTGCTGGCTTTGGATATTGACGGCACCATTTTGGACATTAACGGTCAGGTGCCCCCGCGTACTCGCGCCGCCGTCGTCGCTGCTGCCCAGGCGGGCGTGCAGGTAGTCCTAGCCACCGGGCGTGGTATTGAGGCGGCCCTGCCAGTGGCGGATTTCCTGGGGCTAACCCGGGGCTGGATGGTGTGCGCCAATGGCGCGCTAACCGTGCGACTGGACCCCAAGCTGAAGGGCACAGCGTCTTTGCCCGGCGGCTACGAGATCACTAATTCGGTTACTTTTGACCCCACCACCGCCATTGGGCGTCTGCATCAGGTGCTGCCTGAGGCTATTTTCGCGGTGGAAATGCCGGGCCGGGGTTTTTTGACCAGCGCCGACTTCCCGCCTGGGGAGCTGATTGAGAACACCACCACGGTGTCGCTGGAGCAGCTGTCGAGCCATCCGGTTAGCCGCGTGATTGTGCGCGCCCCGGGGATGGCGCTGGCTGATTTTGAGGTGGCGGTGCGTAGCGCCGGGCTGCACGCGGTGGAGTATGCCATTGGTTGGACGGCTTGGCTGGACGTCAACGCCGCCGGGGTGTCTAAGGCCAGTGCGCTGGATGCTTTGGTTTCTGGCTTGGGGGTTAAGCACACGGTGGCTATGGGTGACGGCGCCAATGACTTAGAGATGTTGCGTTGGGCTGACCTGTCGGTGGCTATGGGTAGCGCCCCTGCGCGCGTCAAAAGCGCCACCAGCGTAGTCACCGAGCCGGTGTGGCATGAGGGGGCGGCTATCGTCTTGGCGGCTCTGTCCCGCTAAACCCGCTTTGAGCTGGTTGTAGACTGTGACCAGGACTTAGCGAAGGAGCTTTATGCGTGCCGGCACCTATATCAAGTACGTCGCTACTTGCCTCCCCACTGCCCTGATTGGCATCGGCATTTTTCTGGCTATTTTCCGCGCCAACCCACACCTGGGCCTCTATAGCGGCATTGCCGCGCTGATCGTGTGGGGGCTGACTATGGCGGGCTTGGCGCGAGCCTTGCAGGAAGTGGGTGGCTTAGTGAAGGTGGGGGACGACGTCGTCGCCAAAGCGGACCAGGCCAAGACCAGCACCCCGGGCAAAGCCAAGGCCGCCCCGGATGAACCCGAAGCGGCCTTGAGCGGCAGTTGGTTTAAACGCCGCGAGCGCGGTTTCCCACGTTGGCTCCCTTACCTATTTGACCTGGTAGCAGCCATTCCGGCGGCGGCAGGGCTGGTAGTGGGGGTGGCTTTCTTTAGCGGGCAGAGCGCTTCCCTGACCACTATGGCGGCCCTGATGCTGACCTGCATCCTGTATGTGTCCTGGCGTCAACAGGCCTTCAAAACCCTCTAGCGCCAGGGCTAGAACTTCACCTCACGCTGGCTGGGCGTGGCCGAGTAGATCTGCTTGCCGGCGCGCCACGAGCCCAGCACCGGCGCACCAAAGCTGAGCGCGTGGAACCAGTCGGGGGCGTCAAGCATGATGAAGTTGGCGCTGTTACCCACCTCAATGCCGTAGTCGCTTAGGTGTAGGGTGCGCGCGGCGTTGTGGGTGATGAACTTGTAGGAGTTGAGAATTTCGCTGCGTGACATCATCTGCGTGGTGTAGAGCCCGTTAAACACCACGTCACGCAGGTTGCCCGTACCCATAGGGTTCCAGGGGTCCTCAATGTCGTCTTGACCGAAGGAAACGTTGATGCCGGCGTCGGTTAGTTCCTTGACGCGGGTGACGCCTCGACGCTTGGGGTAGGTGTCCATGCGGCCTTGCAGGTGGGTGTTGACCAGCGGGTTTGACACAAAGTTAAGACCGCTGAGTTTTAGCAACCGCAGCAGGCGGATGAAGTAAGCATTGTTGTAGGAGTGCATGGCGGTGGTGTGGGAGGCGGTGACGCGCTCGCCGATACCGGCCTCTAGGGCGCGGGTGGCTAGGGTTTCTAGGCCGCGTGAGGCTTCGTCGTCGATTTCGTCGCAGTGCACGTCCATGAGCAGGTCAAACTCTTGGGCTAGCTCCACCGCATAGTTCAGTGATGACACCGAGTATTCGCGGGTGAATTCAAAGTGAGGGATGGCGCCAATGCAGTTGACCCCCATTTGGGCGGCGCGGCGCATTAGTTGGCGCCCGTTGGGGAAGGATTCGATGCCTTCTTGCGGGAATGCCACGATCTGCAAGGTGATGGTGTCGGCGATTTCTTCACGCAGGTCGATTAGGGCGCGTAGGGCGGTCAGTTCGGGGTCAGTGACGTCCACGTGGGTGCGCACGTATTGCACACCGAAGCTGGCTTGCTGGCGGATTGCGGCCAGGGCGCGCTCGTGGGCGTCGGCGTAGGTGAGCGACTTTTTGCGTTCGCTCCACACTTCGATGCCTTCAAATAGCGTGCCGGACTCGTTGTAGCGCGGCTGCCCACTGGTTAGCGCCGAGTCTAGGTGCACGTGGGATTCAATATAGGGCGGTAGCACTAGCCGCCCGCCGCCGTCGACGATCTGCTCCCCGCCCTGCGCCTCTAGGCCCGCCTCAAGCTGCGCAAACTTGCCGTCCTTGATGCGGATGTCGGTTAGCTGGGGGGCGTTTTCGATGCGTACGTTTTTAATCAGTAAGTTCATTTTCTTCCCTTTCGCTGGTTTTTAAGGCCGACGACGCCGCCCGGCCTGTGGGGGCGACGTCGCCGTTTAGTTGGGCTTAGCCCCGGCTATAGCGGGCCGGGCCGGCATCTCAAGCCGGGCCGGCGCCCCAAATCGGGGCGCCGTCTGTAGCTCCGGCTAACTTGCAGCCCTGGCCACTAGCGCCGGCGCAGCCGGCCAGCACAGTTACAGATCTTGCGGCTCACCCACAGTGAATTCCAGGCCCAGGGCGTGCTCCAGGGCCATCCCACCCAGGTACACCACCACCGTGGTCACCATGGCGTTAATGGCGGGAATACCTAGGTCTTTAACAAACCAACCCACCAGGGCCCCGGCCAGGATAGACAGCACCGGCACCCACTTAAAGGCCACGATCCCCGCACTGTAGGAGCGGCGTCGGGCAAAGTAATCCACAATCAGGACCGTGCCCACGGGCGGCAAAGTGGCGTTCAAAATATTGAGCCAACCCACAAAGTTGTCGTACAGCCACAGGGCAGCTAGTGTGCCCAGGATGCCGGCCACCAGCACCAGCGGCTTCTTGGGGATCTTGGTGATGTTGGCGTAACCCAAACCGGTGGTGTACAGGGCGTTGTTGTTGGTGGTCCAAATGTTGGCACCCAGCACCACAATGGCGGGAATGGCCAGGCCCTGGGCGATCATCACGTAGAAAATGTCGTCTTTGCCGGTAAACGCGCCGCCTACCGCACCGAAAGAGAACATCAGGGTATTACCCAGGAAGAAAGCCACCACGGTGGTGATCACGGCGGAGGAGGTGGATTTAGCGAAACGGGTGAAGTTAGGGGTGGCGCTACCGCCAGAAACGAAGGAGCCCACCACTAGGCCCACGGCGCTAACCACGCCCATGCCGGTGCTTTTAGCGAAGATAGCAGACAGCCCACCGCCGTCGGCAGTGGCACTAACCATGGAGTAGGTGCCCAAAATAGCGATCAGGGGCACGGAAATGAACGAAACAATTTCAATTGCTTTAATACCGTAGTAGGCGCTGGCGGTCATCAACCCACCAGCAATAATCACAATCACCCACACGTTTACGTGCAGCAGCTCGGCGGTGGGTTTAGCGAACATGGCCACGCCCACGCCAAACCAACCCATCTGGGTCAAGCTGATCAGGGCTGAAGGCAGGAATGAACCTTTAGTTCCAAAGGTACGCTGGGACATCAGGTCAAAGCTCAAACCAGTTTTCGCGCCGATATAACCCAGCGCGCCGGTGTAAACCGCCAAAATTGCGCCGCCAATAAGCACAGCCAGGATGTAGCCGTTTAAATTTAGGCCCTGGCCGAGTTTGGCGCCCACACTCATGGAGGCGGAGAAGAAGGTAAAGCCCAACATAACAAAACCGACGGCCCAAAATGACCGTCGGCTTTTTGTAGGAACAGCTTCGAAGGAATAGTCTTCGTCAATGGCACTAGAGTGCTGGGAAATGAGTGCGTCTAGATCTTGTGCAGAATTTGCCGCGTCAGCAGCTGCCGCGCTGGATGCACCGGAACCGGGTGCACCGGAACCGGCAGACGCACCGGAGCTGGGGGCGCCAGAACCGGCAGATTCGCCGGGAGATGATGAGGCTGCGGCCGGGTTGTGGCCGGGATGAGACGAGCTCATGGGTTTCCTTCCAAAAGGTAGCCAAAATCCACGGTAGGTTACTGGTTAAATTTAGGCTGATTCAAGGCTTTAAGCACTAAAGCTTGCCAAATGTGCATAAAGCTACTTTCTGGAATGGTTTTGACGGTAGGCTGTGGCTAGCAGGCGCCATAGTGGGTGGCTCAAGCTTGCTGCCTTGCTGCTTTGTTGCCTGGTGGCGCTTTTCAGCCCACGCACGCCCGCTAAGGCAAGAGCCGCTAGGCAAATATTTATCTGTACCAGGAGGCCGCGATGGCGCTGCAATGGATTGGTTCCCCCGAACACACCCGCTGGTTGGGTCAGCACACTCAGGCTTTGCTGGATTTTGCGCGCCGTAGCCGGGTTCCCGGTGGTTTTGGCTGGATCGGTCCTGACGGCGTCGTTGATTCTTCCCGACCGGTAGAGCTGTGGATTACTGGGCGCATGACCTACGTGTTTAGTGTGGGCGTGCTGTTGGGTGTGCCCGGGTGCCGGCGCTACGCCGACCATGGGGTGCAGGCGTTAACTAACGCGTTTTGGGATGAAACCAATGGGGGCTGGTTTAGCGCCATTGAGGGTGAGCTAGATGAGGACGGCCATGGCCGGCCAGCCCCCGGTTTTACCCGTAAAGAGTGCTACCAGCACGCTTTCGTGCTACTGGGGGCAGCTACGGCCCTGGCGGCGGGGCGTCCGGGGGCGACGGCCCTGCTTAAGCGGGCCCTGGAGGTGCATGAGCGTTACTTCTTTGACCACTCCCAGTCCATGCCCACCGAGTCTTATGCCCTAGATTTCACTGACCCGGAGGATTACCGGGGTATTAACGCCGCCATGCACACGGTGGAGGCCTACCTGGCTATTGCGGACGCCACCGGTGATGACCGTTGGTTGGAGCGCGCCCTGGGGATTGTGGACTTTGCTATTAACCAGCAGGCCCGCGCCCACGGCTGGCGTATCCCTGAGCACTACAGCACCACTTGGGTGCCGGATCCTGACTACAACATTGATGAGGTAGCTCATCCCTTCCGTCCCTTTGGTATCACCCCCGGTCACGGCCTGGAGTGGGCTCGCCTGACAGTGCAGTTGCGGGCGGCTTTGCTAGAGGTTGGTTTGGAGGCGCCGGATTGGATGCTGCCGGCTGCTTTGGAACTGTTTACCCGTTCGCGCGCTGATGGTTGGAATCGCGACGGCGCCCCCGGCTTTGTTTACACCGTTGATTTTGTGGGCACACCGGTGGTGCACGAGCGTATGCACTGGGTGACTTGTGAGGCTATTAGTGCCGCCGCCGCCTTGCACTGTGCGCTAGTTAACGAACCGGTGCCGTTGGCCGCTAAGGCCACCAGTATGGCCTATTTGGAGCACGCCTACCGCAGTGCTTGGGATTACTGTGAGCAATACATTATTGGTGGTGGGGACCCCTTTACCCGCGCCGAGATTGACCCGCAAAATGCGCCCTTAGACCAGGCCGGGGCCTGGGTGCATGAGCTAGATCAGGCCAACCAGCCCTCCACCCGCACCTGGGCTGGCTACCCGGATATTTACCACGCTTTGCAGGCCACTTTGATTCCGCGCGTGCCGGTGTGGCCGGTACTACCCGGCGCACTGCGAGATGGCCTGTTAGACCGTTAGTAGTGCGTGATAAAGTTACGCGTGCTGACCGCCGGAAACGCATAAGGATCTGTGGCGTTTGTGGAGGTCCAGCTGGAGAGGTGACAGAGCGGCCGAATGTGACGGTCTTGAAAACCGTTGTGTCTGCAAGGGCACCAGGGGTTCGAATCCCCTCCTCTCCGCCGGCCGATTTAAAAATCGCTTTGCTAGAGAGAGATTTTTAAGCTAGGCTTAGTCGCGGTCGTTGACCGTTTGGAGACGTCGCATAGTGGCCTAGTGCGCCTTCCTGCTAAGAAGGTTGAGGTTGATAGCCTCTCGCGGGTTCAAATCCCGCCGTCTCCGCCACCAAACCCCGCTACGGCGGGGTTTTTTGTTACCTCGGGCAGCCGTTTCCCTGAGTTGCCCAGGCCATCCAAGCTGGCGCCGTCATCCTCGCCACCGCCCCGTCAGCTGGGCTTTTAGCCACCCAAGCAGCCCAGATTTGCGCCAAAACATAGCTGTTTGCACAGACATTTTCAGAGCTTTCCCAGGTTCACTGGCGTCTACCTCAAGCTTACGATGCAACTATTTTTCCGGTACTGCTCGCTAATTTTCAGTAGGTATAATGCAGAAATTACGTAAATACGGGGTTTTCACCCTCGCTCTAGCAATGAGCGCTAGTGCGTTAATTCCGACTGCCGCCGCCTCCCCCAAGGCAGGCACTGCCCTACCGGCAGCTACGTCGTCGGCAACCCCGCAGATGGTGGACATGACCACCTCCTGGTCCCAGGCCCAGAAGCTGGGCCAGCAGGTGCAGAGCCTAGGTAAGCAGGTCGCCCCGCAGATTACTGATTCTTGCAGCTACGTGCCCCTGCCCCAGGATGCACGTCAGGGCTACGTTGACTACCTGAACACCTTGCGCGCCTTCAACAACATTGGCGCCACCAAGCTCAGCCCCAACGAGACCATTCACCGCGAAGCCCAGGAGGGCTCGATCGCGATGACCACCGCCAGCGGCATCAGCCACGGCCTAAAGCCTGAAACCCAGAAGGGGAACAGTCGTTTCCGTCCTGGCCCTAACGGCACCTGGCCTTGCAGCACCGCCGGTGGTGTCCGCTCCACCCTCTCTGGCCTGCTGTCTTGGACCACCTGGCAATCCGCCACCATGGCCTACCACGCTGACAACCTGGCTGCCGACTCGGGCGTACCCAGCCTGGGCCACCGCATGTACATGTTCAGCCCCAACCTGGTTTACACGGCTGTAGGCGCTAGCCGCTCTAGCTCCGCGCGCAGCTCCAGCGTCAACCAGGTGGTGCTCTCCTACGCGCACGGCTCACGCTTTGCCGATATGTCCTACGAGACCGGCTCTATCACCCAGCCTGACTCCAAGGTGACCCGCCCGGCCACCATTGAATGGCCGGCTGCCGGTTACTTCCCCTACTCGCTAATGAGCAAGGACGCCGAATGGTCGCTTTCGGTTCTCAGCAGCGAAGCCAAGCTGCTTGAGGGCGCCCAGGTGGAAATCACCGCCCCCAACGGCACCGTAACTCGCCCCACGGCCCGCACCACCGGCATCAGCGAGTCCTCCGGCTACCAGAGCGTGGCTTTCGCAGCCCCCGAGCTTGTAGCCAAGCCGGCCGCCAACACGGTAGCCACCTACACCGTTAAGATCACCGCTAAGGGCAAGTCCTGGACCTACCCGGTGCGTCTGTTCAGCTCGCTGAGCGGCGATGCGCTGTCCTCCAGCGCCGACAAGACCGCCCCGGTCTTCTCTATGCCCGCCACCTCCAAGGTGGCTTACGGCAGCAAGTTCAACCCGCTTGAGGGCGTTACCGCTTTCGATGACCGCGACGGCGACGTCACCAAGTCCATCATCGTGGTTAACAACCTGAACACCTCCCGTCCGGGCACGCAAACCGTGGTCTACCGCGTCAAGGACAAGGCCGGTAACTCCACCGAGTTCAAGCGCTCCGTGACCGTGCTCAGCCAGCAGGAAAGCAAGGCGAGCGTGTTCATTGTTGGTAACGCCGTATCCAACAAGGACGCTATTGTTCAGGTAAACGGCCTCAAGGGTGACTACCAGATCACCATCAAGTGGGTGACCACTAAGAAGCAGGGTAATTCCACATACTGGTACAGCTACTGGCGTGGTCCCTACAATGTCAGTGCTAACCTACAAACCCGCACCACTGTTTCGCTTAAGGACGTACCTTCTGGCGCAAAGCTAAGCGTAATCCTCAAGCAGGGTGGTAAAGACATTCTCACTAGTACTGAAGTCACTGTTAAGTGAGATTCTGATGCGATAAACCGGCGAATTTTGATAATTAAATTCGCCGGTTTACGTCTCAGATTATGAAAACTAGCCACAATTTCGCTTGGAGATGTGGCAAGGTTAAGGGTGGTTGTGTAGCTAATCTACATAAACTCCCGCATAGCAAGGAGAAACCAGTGCTCAAACCCAGTTTGAACCGGAGGAGGATCACGGCGTTTACGCTGAGCGTGGCAACTGCCTGCGCGCTTGCGGCTCCCGTTGTGGCATCTCCTACCGCAAATATTCCGTCAGGGACTTTCACTTCAGCCCTGCAGCTTGCCAATGGCACCCAGGCCACTAATGTGCCCGGCCACTGGCTAGTAACCCTGTCTGCGCCTTCGGTATCCAACGGCGGTAGCGCGTCCTCGATTGAAACCCAGCAGGACAAGCTCGCCGAGGCCATCAAGGACGCCGGCATCAACGCTAAGATCACCAACAACTACGACCAGGTCTGGAACGGTGTTTCCGTTTCTGTCAGCGACTCTCAGGCCGCTCAGCTGGCCAAGCTGCCTGGCGTTGTAAGCGTTCAGCCCGTTATCGAGGTTCCGCGTCCCGAGGTCAAGACCTCCAAGGACCTGACCACCAGCGAAGGTGAAACCAAGTACTCCTGGGGTGCTCCCCTGGGTATGACCAACGCTGACCGCGCTCAGAGCGAACTTGGCCTGACCGGTAAGGGCGTCAAGATCGGTATCATCGACTCCGGTATTGACATTGACCACCGTGAATTCGGTGGTACCGGCGTTTCTGGTTCCGGCACCTCCCGTGAAAAGGGCGACGGCGCCAAGGCTGACGGCGCTGTAGGCTTCCCGAACTCTCGCGTCATCGCTGGTTACGACTACGTTGGTGACGACTACGGCGCGAACGGCACCTACGACCCCAAGCCGGACCCGATTCCGGATGACTGTGGCGGTCACGGTACCCACGTTGCCGGTATTGCTGCCGGTGGCGGCGCCGCTGGTTCCAGCACCGAGGTTCGCGGTGTAGCCCCTGAGGCTTCCCTGGGTGCCTACCGTGTGTTTGGCTGCGACGGCAAGACCAGCACCGACATCATCATCACTGCCATGGAGCAGGCCACCAAGGACGGCATGGACGTAGTCAACATGTCTCTGGGTGCTGCCTACATGGTTCTGCCCGACTACCCCACCACCAAGGCCGTAAAGACCATGGTTGACGCTGGTGTGGTTGTGGCTATCGCTCAGGGTAACGACGGCGCCGACGGTCTGTGGACCCTGGGTGCTCCTGGTGCTGCCACCGAGGCCATCACTGTCGCCAGTGTGGACAACACCGTCGAAACCAACTACTACTTCACCGCTAGCGGCGTAGACAACAAGTTCTTCTACAACGTCGGTAGCAACGGTGGCGACTTCGCTCGCTCCAACGTTGCTTACCCGGTAGTTGCCTCCGGTGAGGCCGACTCTGAAGACGGCAAGCTGTGCACCGCCCCCAGCGACACTAACGCTTTCAAGGGCAAGTACGTGCTTATCCGCCGTGGTGGCTGCACCTTCGGCACCAAGGCCGCTAACGCTCAGAAGGCTGGCGCCGTCGGTGTAATCATCGACAACAACCAGGCCGGCACCATCGGCATGGACCTGACCAACGCGACCGACCCGGTAAAGATCCCCGCTGTTTCCATCACCCAGGCTGACGGTGACGCTCTGCGTGCAGCCCTCAAGGCTGACACCACTGTCACCTTCGGTGAGACCTTCGGCGACCGTCCGGTCAGCACCGGTGGTCTGGTTTCAGACTTCTCCTCTTGGGGTCTGAACGGCAAGCTGGAAATGAAGCCGGATGTAGCCGCCCCCGGTGGTCTGATCTGGTCCACCTGGCCGCTTGACCACGGCGGTCCGTTCAACACCATTTCCGGTACCTCCATGGCTACCCCCTACACTGCTGGTGCAGCTGCCCTGATCTTGCAGGCACACCCTGAGCTCAAGAACGCTAAGAATGCCAGCACTAGCGAAGGTGTGCGCGCACGTCTGCAGTCCACCGGTTCTCCGCGTCTGTGGAGCGAGGGCAACGGCGACAAGAGCCTGCTTGAGCCCACCGCCCGCCAGGGTGCCGGTCTGATCGACGTCTACCGCGCTGCTTCCACCAAGGTTCTGCCGAGCGTTTCTCGCCTGAACCTGGGCCAGCAGATTGCCGGTGAAAAGACCCACGAGATCACCCTGACCAACTCTGGTTCTGAGGCTGTGACCTACAAGCTTGGTCACGTGGACACCGTCACCACCACTGGTGAGTCCTCCAAGCCCACCCGTGGCACCACCAACGGCGCCACCGTTTCCACCGATGGCACCTCGGTAACCGTTCCGGCTGGTTCTTCCGCAAAGATTGCCGTCAAGGTCAGCGCTCCCGCTGGCATTGGCAACGGTGACTTCTACGGTGGTTACGTCACCCTGACCCCGGACAACGCTGCTCAGACCCTGCGCATCCCGTTCGTGGGTGTGGGCGGTAACCTGGCCGAGTCCAAGACCCTGTACAAGACCGGTCCGGTTCTGGCTACCGAGAAGCTGAAGGTTGTTAACAAGGCTGGCCACCAGTTCACCATGTTCAACGACCGTCCGCACGTCTACTTCAAGGCTGACGTACCGCTGATCCGCTCCGGTTTGGTGGCCATGCGCAAGACCGACGACGGCAAGTACGAGGTCCTGTCTGACAAGGTCTTCATCTCCATGAGTGACAAGGGTTGGAACCGCACTAGCACCCGCCTGGTGCGTTGGGACGGCTCCTACCTGGACGCTGACAACCAGCTCCAGCAGGCTCCTGAAGGTACTTACCAGCTGTGGGAACTCAACGCCCCCGCCGGCGCTGACACCACCAAGCTTGAGCAGTACAACATCTGGGCGAGCAACGACTTCACCATTGACTGGCGTCGTAGCGATTACATTAAGTGGGATCGTACCGATTGCCTGCCCAGGATCAGTGGCGACGTTACCGCCGCCGCTACCACTGCCACTGCGGACGCTTCTGCCTCTGACGCTGACCCGCGTAACGGCAAGCCTGAGGCAATGGTTGACGACAACGTCTTCACCTACGCTGCGGTTTCCTCTGGCGCCCCGATCACCATGGACCTCTGCATGGACTACTACAACATCTCCAAGGTGCAGTACGTACCCAACCAGGGCAACGACGGCGTGGACTCCATGCCTGCCACCGGCTGGAAGGCCGAGGTCTCCGTTGACGGTAAGACCTGGACCGACGCTGGCTCTGGCAGCCTCAGCGGCGAAGCAATGGTTCCCCAGGACCTGACCCTCAAGTCTGGTACTAAGGGCCGCTTCGTGCGCATCACCCTGACCAGCGACAGCGGCAAGGTTGGCGTAGCCGAGCTGCGCATCTCCACCACCGCTGCTCCGACCGGTTCTGCTGCCCCCACCGAGCAGCCCACCGCTGCTCCGACCGGTTCTGCTGCCCCCACCGCACAGCCCACCGGCTCTGCCGCTCCGACCGCGCAGCCCACCGCTGCTCCGACCAACCCGGCTCAGCCCACCGCTGCTCCGAGTGTGTCCGCTTCCAGCTCGGCTTCTGCCCTGCCTGGCAAGCCCAGCGGCAAGCCCTCTGCTCTGCCCGGTAAGCCCGGTAAGGGCGACGACACTCGCGAGCCGCTGGCCCGCACCGGTACCACCATCGCCATTGGCATTGGTGCACTGGTCCTGGCCGCAGCTGGTGCAGGCGCCCTGGCCCTGCGCAAGCGTCGCGACGCTGAGGCCGGTAGCGAGGCCTGATCTCGGTTAAACAGCGCGGCTAACGCGTTGATTTAACTGTGGGGGCGGCTCGAAAGAGTCGCCCCCCACCTTTTTATTCTCAAAACCTAGTATGTCCAGCATCACACCATTTGGATTTGCGCCCGCGCATATAGGTGTGTAAAGTTCTTTCTTGTCGGAAACGACATGCGCCCGTAGCTCAATGGATAGAGCGTCTGACTACGGATCAGAAGGTTGGGGGTTCGAGTCCCTTCGGGCGCGCCAGCAGCTCGCCGCCACTGTTTAAACTTTGGCTGCGGGCTGTTTTCAATTTTAGGGTTAATTCTCCCCTACTTTGTCGTAGCCCTACTTTCTGTAGAGATCATGAAAAAAATATCGGTTACCAGCAGGTACGTAAATTTTTTTAGTCGCTCCCAACAGCTGCCGGATCCTCTACCCACCACAGCTGGCGGTATTTGGCGCTATTTATACAAAGAATCCTGGCAAATTCTGGCCCTCTGCCTAGTTTTAACCCTGCTTCAAGGCATTGGGTTTGCCTTAATCCCCAAGCTGCTAGGTACCCTGCTCGACGACGCCCTCACCCCCGGGGTGAGCTTACGCGGCACGGTAACCAGCCTGGTTCTACTGTGCCTAATAACCTCCCTGGTGGGTTCTTGGCGCACCCTGAACTACACGGCCTTAATGGTTATGCATGAGGCTTTGGTTATGCGCATGTTGCTAAGCAAAACCAGCCAGCTTGGTAGCGCCATGAAACGCGACATTTCCCTGGGTGACGCTGTGGCCACAACCGGTGACGACCCAGAAAACCTGGGATTTTGGATGGTGTCGCTGTGCAACCTGCTGGCTTATGTGCCCGCACTGATCTTGGTGATTTACCTGATGCTGACCCAGTCACTGTCGCTGGGTTTAACCATCCTGGTTGCCCTGCCCATTATCACGGTGCTTATCAGCTGGATTTCCAAGCTAATCGAAAAACGTATCCGCACTATCCGTGAAGAAAACGGTGAGCTCACCAACGTGGCCACGGACGCCGTCGTCGGCCTGAGGATCTTGCGCGGCATTGGCGGCGAGAACGCCTTCAACGAGCGCTACCGGGCCCAATCCCAGCGCGTTAAGCAGGCGGGCATTGAAGCCGCTCCCTCCCAGGCGGCCCTGGCGGTTTTCTCTGAGGCCGCCCCCACCCTGCTGACCGCCGCCGTGGTGGCTTTGGGCGCTCAGCAGGTGCTCTCTGGACAGTTACAGCCAGGCCAGCTGCTGACGTTCTTTGGTTACACCAGTTTCTTGCTGCTGCCCATGCGGGCTATCACCGAGCTGGTGGTAGTCAACGCCTTCACGCGCGTGTCTATGCGTAAGGTGCTGCGCCTGCTGAACATCCAGCCGCGCGTAAACGATCAGGCCAACCAGCTAGTTGAGTTTAACTCGCTAGGGGCGCTGCATGACGGTGCCAGCGGGGTCACTATCGCCGGCGGTAAGTTAACTGCGCTGGTGGCCCCCTCCCCCGAGGCTAGCGCCGCCCTAGCCATGCGCTTGGGCCGTTTCGACGACGCCGACACCGTCACCCTTGATGGGGTAGATTTGCGTAGCCTGCCGCTGGATCAGGTACGCCGCACGGTGGTGGTTTCACCTACCACCGCCCAGGCTTTTGCCGGCCCGCTCTACCAGGCGGTGCTGGGTAATAGCGCCCCCAAGCCCCAGGCGCAAGGCACCTTGGAGTTGGTGGCCCAGCAGGGGTACGCCAATTCGGGGGTGATAGCCACAAGCCCTGTTGCTGATCTGCCCAGCGAGCTTGAGGCCCGCTCTCAGCAGGCTTTGGACCTGGCCCACAGCGATGACCTGGTGGATTCGGTGGGTGGCCTGTATGGGCTTTTGAATGAGAAGGCCCGCAATATTTCTGGCGGCCAGCGTCAGCGTCTGGCTTTGGCCCGTGCCCTGGCAACTGATGCCCCCGTGTTGGTGCTGTTGGAGCCCACTAGCGCGCTTGATTCGCACACTGAAAACAATATTGCCGCCGATTTGGCTGCTGAGCGCGCCGGACGCACCACGGTTATTACTACCGCTTCGCCACTGATTTTGGGGCGTTGCGATGAGGTTATTTTTATTAATGACGACGGCGCCGAGGTGGCTCGTGGCGCCCACCACCAGCTGCGTCAGCAGGTACCCGCCTATCGGGCGGTAGTGGAGCGTGCTCAGGGCATCCAAAGCGCCCAGCCAGCCACTCAGCCAGGCACCCAGGCCGCCGTCGCAGCCCCCAGCAGCGAGCCGGCAGCTCCCAGTGAGGCCGCCGTCGCCGTCGAGAGCGCCTCCGGCAAGCCGGCAAGCGAGCCCAACCACGGACAGGAGCGCTGATGAAACGACTTCCTGTAGCTAACACACGTCAGTCAGGACGCGCTGCCGCCGGCCTGATACGCCACCACTGGTTGGCACTGACCGGTGTAACCGCCGTGCAGCTGGCCGGGGCAGCCACCGGCGTGATGATTCCACGTATTGTGGGCAAAATCGTCAACCTAGTGACCTCCGCAAGCGCCACTATCCCCACCAGCACTTTAAGTAGCCAGGTAACTACCCTGGTGGTGTGGGCTTTGGTGCTTACCGGCGTGGGCATGGTGTGTACGGGCCTAGGTGAGTGGAGTGCGCGCGTGCTGGGGCAAATAATTTTCGCCCAGCTGCGTGAAGATCTGCTGGCTAAAATCACTGGCCTGCCCTTGGGGGTGATTGAGTCTGCGGGCACGGGTGACCTGCTTGGGCGCACCCAGCATGATCTGCGTTCACTACAGTTTGTGATTCAACGCGGTATTGCCCGGCTGATGACGCTGGCAGTGACTTTGGTGGTGACTTTAGCTGCGGCCACAATCACCGCGCCGCTGCTGAGCCTAGCTATTTGGCTGCCGCTGCTGGCCTGCATTCCGGCTGTGCGCTGGTATTTGCACTATGCCGTGCCCGCCTACCGTACGGTTGGCTCCCAGTACGCCACTATTGATGGGGTAATTGCTGAAACTATTGACCAGATTGACACGGTTAGCGCCTTTAATCTGGGGGCGCGCCGTAGCCACTACCTGTTTATTCGCGCTAAAGAGCTGTTTGCGGTGGATATTTATGCCGGCGCGCTGCGTGGTAAGGCGTTTTTCTGGCTAAATATTTTCACTTTGCTCTCGCCCTTGGCGGTGTTGGTTTTGGGTCTGTACCTGCACCAGCATCAGCTGGTTGACCTGGGGGCGATCACTACTTTGGCGCTGTATGGCCTTAACCTGCGCGTGCCGGTGTTTGATCTGATTGTGTGGCTCGATGAGGTGCAAAGCGCCACGGTTGCCTTTGGGCGCATTGTGGGTGTGGAGCTGGTACCTACCGAAACTGAAACCACCGATGAGCTGCCTGAAGATAATCGCATTAAGGTGCGTGACGTCTCCTATGCTTACCGTGAGGGTCACCCGGTGCTGCACCATATTGATTTGGATCTGGTTCCTGGTGAGCGGCTGGCTATTGTGGGCCCCTCAGGTTCTGGTAAATCCACGTTGGGGCGGATGCTGGCTGGTATTCACCCGCCCACTTCGGGTTCAGTGACTTTGGGCGGCGTGGAGGTTTCTCAGCTGCCTGAACACGTACTGCACCAGGAAATTTCTCTGGTCACCCAGGAGCACCATGTTTTTGCCGCTACTTTGGGTGAAAACCTGCGCCTGGCTGCCGCTGAGGCTAGCGATAGTCAGCTGTGGCAGGCCCTGGATGCTATTGGCGCCACCTGGGCTCATGAGTTGGAGGCGGGTTTAGATACGCCGGTGGGTTCTGGCGGCCATGCGCTTAGCCCAGCCCAGGCCCAGCAGTTGGCTTTGGCGCGTATTGCTTTGATTAACCCGCATACGCTGATTTTGGATGAGGCCACCAGCCTGATTGACCCCACCACTGCTCACGCCACTGAGAATGCCTTGGGGAGTCTCATGGCGGGGCGCACTGTGGTGGCTATTGCGCACCGGCTTTACACTGCTGCCGACGCCGATCGGATCGCGGTGGTTATTGACGGGCGTATCGCTGAGCTTGGCAGCCACGCTCAGTTATTGGCGAGAAAAGGACATTATGCCAATCTCTGGAACGCCTGGCAGTCTGAATAGCAGTGCGACGCCGCCCGCTCGCCTCGGCCTGCTAGGCCCGCCCCGCTGCGTACCATCTGCACCCTTGTGTCGCGTCTAGGTACAGCAGCCCTAGGTGCAGCGGCCCTAGGCGCAGCGCGGTGGCGAGCGGGCGGCGTCGGCTCCAAGTACCAAGCGAAAATTACAGCTAAATAACAAGGTCGGGAACTAAACTTAAGGGGTTAACTCTTTTTAGTTGGGAGCAGCCATGCGCGCCTTGATTAAACCCGCCCCCGGCCCTGGCCTTGAGCTAACCGAGGTTCCTGAACCTTCACCTGGCTTTGGGGAAGTGAAGATCCGCGTGATGCGCACTGGCTTGTGCGGCACGGATCTGCACCTAGCCGGCTGGGATGATTTTGCGGCTGAAATGCTTAACCCACCCCAGACTTTAGGCCACGAGTTCTACGGTGAGATCGTGGAAGTTGGCCCGGGCGTCTCCGGCATGGATGGTGTGGGTGAGGTTAACGGCCTGCGTCTAACCCCCGGCCAGCACGTGAGTGTGGAGGGGCATATTACTTGCGGTCGCTGCCGTAACTGTCGTGCTGGGCGACGCCACATGTGCCTGCACACTAACTCCATTGGGGTTAACCGCGACGGCGCCTTTGCCGACTATGTGGTTGTGCCCGCCGGTAACGTGTGGCTACAGGCTGACCACATTGACCCTGACCTGGGGGCTTTGTTTGACCCCTTCGGTAACGCTGTACACACCGCCCTACAGTTCCCCCTGACCGCTGAGGATGTGCTGGTCACCGGCGCGGGCCCGATTGGGGTTATGTGCGCGGCTATCGCTAAGCACGCCGGGGCCCGCAATGTGGTTATCACTGATCTATCTGATTTCCGCCTGTCACTGGCTAAGGTGACTGGCGCCGTCACCGTAAACACTCGTGAGCAGGACCTACGCGAGGTTATGGTGGATCTGGGGATCACTGAAGGCTTCGACGTTGGCCTGGAGCTGTCTGGTGCCCCTAGCGCCACCCGCCAGATGCTGGACGTGTGTAACTATGGGGCTCGCATCGCTATGCTGGGGCTGCCTAGCGCCAGCTATGACATTAACTGGAACCAGGTAATCACCCATATGCTCACCATTAAGGGGGTTTATGGCCGTGAAATGTTTGACACCTGGTACAAGGCTGACTTCATGCTGGGCTCTTCTCCCCAGCTGCGTGACCAGATCCGTTCGGTGATCACCCACCGGGTCACCCCGGAGAATTGGGCTGAAGGTTTCGACGCCGCCCGTTCAGGTAAGTGCGGCAAGGTCATTATTGACTGGACTGCCTGACCCCACCGGTGCGTCCAGGCGCCGCCTTTGCGCGCTTGCTACTTTTGCAGTCTTGCTAGGCGCGGCGCCGGCACACTAGGGCCTGGCCCCACCGCGCCACCACTTCTACCGCCACCGCCAGCAACGCTGCTGCATAACCACATAATTATTCAAAGGGAAAGTTTCATGTTCACTTTTAAAGACGAGCTGGCCGCCACCCTGGCCGAAATCGACGCCGCCGGGCTGACCAAGCACGAGCGGGTAATCACCACCCCCCAGGGCACCCACATCGCCACCACCGCCGGGGATTCACTAAATTTCTGCGCCAACAACTACCTGGGTTTAGCGGGCGACCCGCGTATCACCCAGGCCGCCCATGAGGCGCTAGACCGCTGGGGTTTTGGCCTTAGCTCTGTGCGTTTCATTTGCGGTACCCAGACCCCCCACACTCAGCTGGAGGAGCAGCTCTCCCAGTGGCTGGGAATGGATGACACTATCTTGTTCTCCAGCTGTTTTGACGCCAACGGCGCCATTTTTGATGTGCTGCTAGGCAAGGAGGACGCCATTATTTCTGACGCCCTCAACCACGCCTCCATTATTGATGGCGTGCGCCTGTGCAAGGCTCAGCGTTTCCGCTACGCCAACGCAGACATGGCTAACCTGCGCAAACAGCTTGAGGCTGCGAAGGCTAATGGCTGCAAGCGGCTAATGATTGTCACTGACGGTGTGTTCTCCATGGACGGCTACTACGCTCCCCTGCCTGAGATTTGCGATTTGGCCGATGAGTTTGGGGCCCTGGTGATGGTTGATGACTCCCACGCCACCGGTTTTGTGGGCGACACCGGCGCGGGCACACCCGAGCTTCTAGGGGTGCGCGGGCGCGTAGACATTTTGACCGGCACCCTGGGTAAGGCCCTGGGTGGGGCTAGCGGTGGTTACATTAGTGGCCCTAAGGAAGTGGTGGATTTGCTGCGTCAGCGCGCCCGCCCCTACCTGTTCTCTAACACTGTGGCCCCGGCTGTGGTGGGTGGTAGCGCTAAGGCGGTGGAGATTGCCCGCCACGCCGACGCCGAGCGCGCCCAGCTGCGTGCTAACTCCCAGCTGTTCCGTCAGCTTATGGCTGAGGCTGGTTTTGAGCTGCTGCCTGGTTCTCACCCGATCACGCCGGTTATGTTCCCTGGTGACGACGGCGCCGTTAAGGCCACCCGAATCGCTAGCGCCATGCTGGAGCGCGGCGTGTATGTCACGGCTTTCTCCTTCCCGGTTGTGCCGCGCGGCCAGGCCCGTATTAGGGTGCAGTTGTCGGCCGCCCACTGTGAGGCGGATGTGCGTGCGTGCGTGGCCGCATTCATTGCGGCACGTGACGAGGTTGAGGCCCAGGAGAAGGAGACCGCTAAGTGAGTGAACCTACCGCTACGACGTCGGAGATTAAAACCACCGGCAGTAAAACCGCAGCTGAGCTGGAAAAGCAGCTGATGCGGGCGAAGCAGCTGATCGTGGTGCTGTGCATGGTGATCGCGCTGCTGTTGGGCGCTTTGGTGACGCTGTGGGCAGTGGGGGGCGATAAGGAGGCCACCACCGGTCAGGCTCAATCCACCGCCACCACGGGTACTCAGGCTGGCGCCGCTAAGAGCGACGTCGGCACTAACCAGACTCCCCAGGCGCTAAGTGAACCCACCCAGGAGGCCGCCAAGCAGGTGATCGCTAATGCCGCCCGCCGCCAGAGCGACGACCCGCGTGCTTTGGGGCGCCCGGACGCGAAGGTGACCATGGTGCTGTTCTCCGATTTTGCCTGCCCGTACTGCACGCAGTTCGCTAAGCAGGTACAGCCGCAGCTGCAGGATTTGATCGATAACGGTACTTTGCGTATCGAGTGGCATGATTTGGCGCAGATCAGCCCCACTTCCCCACTGGCGGCCCAGGCTGGTTTGGCGGCGGCAGCCCAGGGTAAGTTCTGGGAGTTTGAGCGGGCGGCTTATGCCAGTGCGAAGGATGGCGATCACCCCACCTACACTGAGGAGTCGCTGGTGGCTTTGGCTAAGCAGGCGGGCGTGCCCGACCTGGCTAAGTTCAAGACTGACATGAACTCTCAGGCTAATGTTGATGCGGTTAAGAAGTCGCGTCAGGACGCCTATAACGTTGGTATTAACGGCACGCCTTTTGCTTTTATTGGCGACGCCGTCATGCCGGGTTATGTGGATGCGGCTACGGTTCGCGCCACGGTTTTGGCTCAAGCCGCTAAGTCTGGCAAGTAGTTACATGTAGTTAGTTGCCTCGGCCTTTAAGCCACATAATCTCACGCCTGTCCCGGGTACTGTCCCGATCGGCAGGCGTGAGTTTTTAGTGGTGGTGTTACTAGTAGCGCTAGTTTGTTGCCGATTTTGGCGCTGCTAGTAGCGCTGGCGTTGCTAACGCTGGTGATTTTGTGCGAGCTGGTAGCGCACCCAGCGGCGCTGGCCGGTGGCAATGGCCAGGCCCCGCTCCACAAGCTCACGCAGCTCACTTCGCGCCTGCTCAGCGCTCACGCCAAACTGGTCGCGGTAGTCGCTGTTGCTCCAGATACGACCGTGGCGCATGTCTACCAGTGCCTTTTTCTGGTTCTGGTTCAAGCCCAAAGTTGAGCCGAGCCCACCAAGCCAGGTCAGATCGCCGTCGGGAATTAGGGCCGAGTTTGGGAAACGCACCGTGAAGGACACCCCGTTGTCATAAAAGCGTGGCTCAGCCATTCCGGCGTCGCGCAGTTCCCGACGCGCCTGACGAATCCCTGTACCCATGGCCTCAATAACTCGCCCATTATGGCCTTGGACGTTGCGGCAGATCTGATAGAGCTTCTCATTTACTGCGGGGTGTTCACCAGAACCAAGCCGGTCAACTGTGATCCCCCACAGACCACCTGGATTTGTCAGGCGGAACCCATCATGGGTGATTCTCAGATCAATGCCTTTGCCACGCGAGGCTTCAGACAGGTCACGGTGAACCAGTGCGTTAGCGATTACCTCGCGCACTGCCACCATGGGCAGTGCATATTCTGTGTTGCCATCACCTTTACTAGTGACGGTTTGTTTTGATTCTACGTTTTGCCTAACCCATTCCAGGGCGTCGTCGAGAATTACCGGTAGGGCTCCAGTGAAATCGCGGCGGTTAACTGCCCGTTCATCACCTCTACCTTCAACTGCCGCTGTAAGTGTCAGGTGAGGTAGAAGCCGCTGCGGGTACTCACCTAACGCATATAGGCCAGCCACCGTGAGCTCTGTACCCGCGCGGTCTGCGACGACGCCAGTGTAGTAAAGGACATCTGTGTCGTTTTCGTTAACCAGTCGCGGGGTGGTTTCACGTACAGCGGCAATATAACGGGAGACTAGTTCTTCATCTAGATCTTCCCGGCAACTACCAGCCACCACCTGGCCATCTGCATCTGGGCGATGATGGCGCAGGATAAGCAGCTGCTCTTCTGAGGCCGACATCTGATAGTCGCCGTCATATTGACGCAGGTAAGCCCGCTTATCCTTAAGCCAGCGCACCGGTTTATCGTTCGCGTCAGCACTTTCGACATTGATCACCCCGACCGTCTTGCCATCCATGTTGATCTGTCTAGCATCAACCTTGATTGGCATACTGAAGCCGTTTCGGGCTTGGTTAGTCGCTTTTTTTAGCAGACTATCAGCATTATCTATGCCGACGACATCAATGCCGTTGCATTCAGATACACCCAGCAATATCACGCCGCCATCTGGCATGTTTGCAAAGGCACTTAGTGTGGGTCCTAGCTGCTGCGGTGAATACTCTGAAAAAGTCTTAGCTTCGATTGCGTTCGTATCGCCTCCATGGGTCTCAAGCACAGCCAAGGCATGCTTGAGGTCCTCAAGATCGTTGATCATAGAGCTAATTCTATGTCATAGACCCCTGTTTCTATGTCATAGAAGGGGGTTTCTATGTCATAGAAGCCGTTTTTAAGAAATTTTTACTTCATAGAAGCCCTAAAAATTTCATAGAACTGGCTCTATGGCCGCCCCAGGTGACGGTCTGTCGCCACGCGGCTAACCATCCCAGAACAAATAGCACTCGTAAAAGACACACAAGGAGCCACATAAGCAGTACGCAGCAACTGAGTCGAATGCAAATCCGCCCCGAAAAGCAGGCTATAAACAATCTCTAAAACCGGGATCACCAGCAGCGATACCAGGGCCGTACCAACAGTAGCGAAAATAGTGGAACTCGCCCGGGAAATAGCCACCCCGTCAACCAAACGAGCCCAAAATCCCGGCCGCTGCGGTAACCGTGGTCCACATGCCGATCGACCCACCACGCAGCCAAGCAGCGGTAGGATCAACCCCACCCCAAGCACGCTGTGCTAAATACTGGATCAGCGTGGTAGTTAAGGTAGCCACCAGCATTATTGTGGCCAGTAGATAGTGTGCAGCCACTGGGCGGATAGTGGCCTGCGTTCGTGTACGACGGCGCCAGTGTAGTAACTCGCTTAGCTTCAAGCGGCTATCTTGGGCTGGGGTCAGGGTGAAAGTAGAGCAGCGGCCAAAACCCGCACAGGCAGCAATGTCTTGCACCTGGCCGCTAATAACCAGCTTACCCGCGCCGATCAGGCTGATCTGGTCGGCGAGCTCTAGCATATTGGCTTAACTGTACGTCTTGTAGTACCTGGGCTAACTTACGTCGGGCACTGGTTGGGTTTTTAATCGCATCCACGCCAGCGATTTTGACGCTACCACTATCTGGCTGTAGGAGCGTGGTCAGCATATTTTCACGGTAGTGGTTTTACCTGCACCGTTAGGGCCTAGCAGGGCGTGAATCTGACCGTATTTAATGTCCAGGATTAATCCGTTAACAGCCACAAACTTGCCCTTGTTAAAGCTGCGTTTAAGCCCGCGAGCTTCCACCGCAATATCTGCCATACAAAAAACCTATTCGCCCCCTGAAGCTGCCTAGCAGTCGCCGCTAGATTCGGCGCTGCTGAGGCTAAAGGTTACCTGCCCCGATTAAAATCTACAATAGTGGCTCATAAACTAGAGTCACAACATACTTATTAGTTAATACACCACCAATTAATTCAAACAACCTAAATATAAGGCGAAAACAAAAGTGTTGGGTGTCAAATATTTAACACCCAACACTTTTAAAGAGTTACTCTACAGAAACAGCTCTACTTAGTAATAGTGAACTTATAGACACCCGAGTTTTCAAGAGAAACCGTACCATCACCATTTATCGTTACGCTATACGCTACCGGATCATTACTGAAACGCAACACCGGTTTACCTTTCGCCCATTCCTCCACAGTGATTTCCCAATTTTTCCCGTTAGGATCAACACATCTATTGGGACTTACATTAACTTCCACAGTCTTATCAGCATTAAGGGCTACAGTAATCCCCTTACACTCATCACTAAGACCAACTAATTTTGTTCCAGACAGGGCAGCTTCAGTTTTCTTAATGATCTTGTCATCGGCTGCCTCTTTAGCGGCAGCGGCAGCGTCGTCTGCCCGCCTTTTCTCATTAGCGGCCTTAGCCTCAGCGAGAACACTCTTAATAGCAGCAGAATCAGGGGCCACCGTCAACCTCTGCTTATACTCCTGCGCCTGCGAGGAACTCAAACTAGTCATAGACGAAAGCGAAGCGTAAGCCTGCGCCCTGTCATCAGAAACACTATTACCACAACCAGACAACGCTAACGTAGCACACATAACCACGGCCATAAACATCGACAATTTCTTCATCGAATTACCCCTTCCGAATCGCCTTTAAGGCTACCCCCCCCCCACGCCAAGTACGCAAGCCAGATTCTAGGGGTGGTTGCAACACGGTCTGATTGATTGGAGTGTGTTGTGGCTAATCTAAGGCGTGTTTATGACGGGGTGGAATACCCCTTGCGTCACGAAGCTTGTAAAGCTAAGCATCGTGCTATGTACAAGCTCTTGGTTTGAACTTTACCCAGGCAGTCTGCGCGGTAGGTGTTTCAAAACGTACGGGCAAAGTATGGCGTAACGGTAGAACGCGTTCAACTGGTAGGTGTGAGCGCGCCCGGCTTATGTTGGCTAATTCTGACAGTCTGGTTTTGCTTAACCAGACTGCGACTGACGCTTCTACGTTACAGTCTTTGTTCCACTGGTCGGATAAACACCGTAGCTATTTCCAAAATGTTGGGCCTGGTTATGGGTTGTTGAAAATGGGTGTGGCCATGGTGGCGTTTGACTCGCGTATTCCTACTTAAACCAAGCTTTACCAGCTTTACACCACAAAGTTTGGCGAGGTGTTCTAGATGGTACTGAATTTTAGACAATCGTCTAACACGATTGTCACGCAAGATAAATACAGTAACCTGCATATAGACTCACGCACAACCAGCATTTTCAAAAAAACTTTTACGGTAACTAAGTTTGGCGCAAAAGTTGGTTTTAAAAGCGCTGAATTAGTAGGAAAAACCAGTTATGATGTAGTTAAGCAACAGATCAAAGCCCCCGTCGACACTAGGAATAATGATGATTCGTTGGCTAATAGCCAGGGTGGGGCGGTTAAAACTAACCTGAAAAACGCTTCTAGTCTGGGCCGCAGCACTGGGACTTCTATCAGTAAAAAGGTAGACTCTAAAGTTAACGGTAAAGTCAATAATGTTACAGGTAAGACCCTTGGCCAACCCACTAAAGCCCAGGTTAATAGTTTAACTAGCCGAGTGGTTGGAGCCCGCTCTAAACGTCAAGCCAGCCGCCAGGTTTACAAGGAATTAGCTACCGGTAAAACCGCACCCGCACGTGCAGCTAGGAGAGTGGTCAACTGGGAGGCTAGGAACATAGCCGGGATAATCTCTAGAATTATAGGTTTAGTTGTAGCTAAAATTTCTGGCACTGTTTTAGCAATTTGTATCATTCTCACGTTAGTTATGCTGGTATTATCAATTATTTCTAGTTTCTTGCCAGCCTGGCTTACTGGTGAAGAAGAATCTAAAAACCAAGCTACTGTGGCTGTTGCTGGTGTGGTAGCTGGTGGTATGGGTAATGATTACCCGTATAAAGACAAGCCCTTTAACGAGGAAAATACGGCTACTGGCTACTATTTTGGTAACTGCACAGACTTCGTGATTTGGCGTGTTAACCGTGATGCCGGGGTGTTACACGAGCCCTGGACTTACAACAACCACAACACAACTCCTAGCGGCGGGCATGGCTACCAATGGGGCCTTCCCACGGCCCTACCTGGCTGGGTTACAACTGATAAACCAAGCCCTGGCGACATTATTTCGTTCCAGCCCAGCTCTCAGGGAGGGCGTTGGAGCGCAGAGTTCGGTCACGTGGCCTATATAGGCCAGGTGTTAGTTAACGGCTCTATCACTGTTGAAAACTACGGAACTGGCGAGTATTTCGTAACGAACTACACCGCTAGCGAGCTAAGCCAGCTAGTGTCTACTGGCCAGGCCATTATCAAGCACAACCCACACTCAAAGGTGAAGATCAAAAAGATTGGTGACTCCTCGATTGTTGACCCAGGCGGTGGTGGCTATTAGGCTGTAGGTGGGCCTCTACCGCCTGAGACAGTAAAGCAGCTGCTAAATCAATGCTGCCCGCCTATGGGTGGGATGAGGGCCAATACTAGTGCCTTGAAATCATGTGGACTAGAGAATCCAGCTGGAATTACGCGGCTGACAACCCTAGCTCGGGTGCGTATGGAATCCCTCAGTCTTTACCAGCCGACAAGATGGGCTCGATTGCCCCTGATTGGCGTACTAACGCGGTAACGCAAATTAAGTGGGGTCTGGGCTATATCAAAGAACGCTACGGCAGCCCATGCGAGGCTTGGAATTTTTGGCAAGAACATAACTGGTACTGATAGGTGGTGAATGCGGTGACTGGTCGTCAGCGTGGTTTAGTGGCTTTGATTGTGGCCATATTGGTTGTGGTTGTTGGGTTGGGCGGCTTCCTAGCTTGGGCAGCTTTCAACCACGGAAAAGAAGAAAAGGCTGCTTTAAAGCCTGCCCTAACAGCTTCAGCTTCCACTAGTAGCGAGACTAACGAGCCTAGCGAGACTAACGAGCCTAGCGAGACTAACGAGCCTAGCGAGAGTGGTGAGGGGGCTTCACCTACCCAGATAGATGGGTATTCGAAAGATTCTAGCCCCACCCAAGCACAAAAAACCTTGGCAATCACCACGGTTAAAGCGGTAGTGCCCTGGAAGCAAAACGAGAGTGCTTCGCAGCGTGAAAAGCGTCTTAGCAAGGTTTGCAGCAAGGCTGTAGCTAGTCAAAAACCGATCTGGCAAAGCACGTCTGGCCGGATTCCGGGGGCTTGGATTGAGGTACTAGACGTTGGTGAGCCAGCTATTTCCACTAATGACGGCCATGTTATTGGTGTGGGCATGATGGTCACTTACCGGATACATATTCCCCACAATGACGGGACCGAGGTTATAGCTACGGACACGGCATTGTGGGTGGTTGAGATGCCCGCTAAAGGAAAAGTCGATAAGGCCACGGCTGTTATATGGCCAAAGCTCTAAAAAGGGAAGGGTGTTTGTTATGGGGCTTGATAAGGATTTGACTGCTCAGCAACTTTGGGCGATCGCGTCCGATAGGCAGCACCTTAGCTATGATCTGTTAGACGAGATTGTTGATCACCCTGCGACGTATCGTGCTTTATCTGATTGGGCTGTTGATGCACTTGGCGCAAGTGATATTTCTGGCCTGGGTGATCCCCCAGCCCCTGAGGTTGAGGCCGCATCCCCTAAACGCGGGTTTCGCTTGCCTGGGTTGGGACGCTGCGAGGAGCAAAATGCTTCTAGCCCTGAACTAATTTACAACCAGTCCGTCCCTGTTGGCCCGGCCCCTGCTACCCCGGTTTTTGATGCCACCGCGTCTATCATGGACCCTGCCGTTAACCCCTGGCTGAATGTGGCGCCTGTGTTTGACCCGGTACCGGTGCCGGTACCGGTGGATGTAAAAACTGGTCAGGTGGTGCCCCCCCAGGTAGTAATTGGTGACCGCCAGATTCTAGGGGTGGTTGCAACACCCTTCACGCTGCTAACAACACACCAAAACGCTCCCGAGGCGTATCCCAGTCTAACGTCTTACGCGGCCGATCATTAAGCTCACCAGCAATCACATCAAGCTCCCCCTCAGACCAAACCGACAAATCAGTCCCCTTAGGCAAATACTGACGCAACAACCCATTCGTGTTCTCATTAGTACCACGCTGCCAAGGCGAATGCGGATCACAAAAATACACCTCAAGCCCCAACCGTGAAGCAATCTTACGATGCTGAGCCAACTCACTACCCTGATCCCAAGTCAACGACAACCGCAAAGAATCAGGCAAACCCGCAAGCTTGGCAATAACCGCGTCTTGAACTTCAGCAGCACTATGACCATTAGGCAAATAAAGCAACAACGTATAGCGGGTAGAACGCTCCACAAGCGTCCCAACAGCAGAACGCCCTTTAGCCCCAATAATCAAATCACCTTCCCAATGCCCAGGAACCGCCCGATCCTCAACGCTAGCAGGCCGCTGGCTGATCATCACCATAGGATCTTTAAACCGAGGCCTCACCTGACGGCTATATACAGCCGGGCGCCTACGAGTACGCCCTTGACGCATAAGAGAAGCAATCTCTTTACGCAACGCCCCTTTAGCCTGGATGAAGATGGACTGATAAATCGTCTCCACACACGGGT
>ERZ773197.632-NODE-632-length-26863-cov-10.168681_pt1 | contig 26863 bp, 25 predicted proteins | sample MGYA00580999_ERZ773197 | MGnify/ENA primary metagenome ERZ773197 (study PRJEB29015, sample SAMEA2738166) | human oral metagenome | biome: human oral; feature: human-associated habitat; material: saliva | place: China | collected 2185 ...
TGAATTTGAGACTAAAAATTTTAAGCAAAATTATGCTTTAGGATTTGAAGAAACAGAAAGTTTGATTGCAACATATGATTCATGTCCTAATAATACATTTTCTAGTTTTTGGTACTCAGAAAATGATGATTGGTCACCGCTATTTAAACGTCCTCGGAAGCAATCAAATGCACTAGATGATCTAAACTTAGATAAAAATACTTTTGTAAATGAAGTTAAAACAGGATTGAAAGTAAGAAAGGTAGAGGACAAAGATATTGAACAGATTATTATCCTTTTGTGTGTAAAATTAATGAAAGATGATACTACAACGAGAGTAGCTATTGAAATTGAAGATAAATTTTATTATAATGAAGATGGATTACAGGAATGTCTATCAAATAAATTTATTAAAATTTTAAATAATAGTGGCGGTTTTTCAAGTTATTCTTTAACTTCAAAAGGTAAATCAAAACTTAAAGAATATCAATTGTCACATATGACATTTGAAAAGTTAGTTGAAATTGCCAATCGTTTTAAGGCAGAGGATTCAATTTCTACTGATGATATTTCTTCATATGAGATTGATTTATTAAACAAGAGTGCTGAATAAGCGAGTCGCTATTCAAAGAAAATGTTCCTTATAGCATGTTAGATTTTTGACTCTCGTAGTATCATCAAAGTGTTTTATGCGCAATAAAATTTCATTTTATTGCGGATAATAATTTAGCTACGGGCCGTAGCTAAATTATTATTATATGTTTACTCAAGTGAATTGAGGATAGTTGTTAGCAGGTTAAAGATATAATGAATTGGACAGAAGAAACTATTGCCGATTATAAAAATATATTGATTGAAAAAGGTGTTCCTGTAATTTATGATATTGAACATTTTAGAAGATTGTTAGGTATTAAAAAAAGTCACTTTTATAAATTGTTTTATGGACTCAAGTACCAATATAAAGAGGTGGAAATACCAAAAAGAAAAATTGGGGAGTATAGGAAGCTTACGGTACCATCTAAAAATATAAAAAAAATACAACGATGGATACTTGAATTTATCTTGTATTCTAACTTCTTTTCCTACATTTGAAAAATTAACCTTCATAGAATATCCCACTGAATTTTCTGTTGTAGAAGTATCTTCACCATAATATTCTGCTTGTTCTACGCTTTTACTACGATTTGAGAAAAGATTAAATGTTACTTTTGGTTCATCTCTATAAATATATGCCGCATGATTATTATCCCACATATTACTATTTTTTTCTGTTTTTTGCTTCATTGACGACCAAATATCTGCACTATTTGGTATTTTATTTATTTCAGTATCTTTAGCTAATCTTTCATCATCAATACGTTTATAGTTTATGATATTAATATTGCGAGCTTTATCTATCGGAATGTTTTTTATAACAACCTTTATATTCTTTATTCCTCTACTATATTCATATTTATTATCACTATTATATTTATCTAATTAAAAAAACTACTCCTTCTTAGAGTATATTTTTAAAGAAAGGGTAAAATATAATATGAAAATACTATTAACTGGCTCCAACGGCCAACTAGGACATGACTTCCAAAAACTATTTGATAATCTGAATATAAAATATATGGCAACTGATTATCACGAACTAGATATAACAAGTGAAGAAAATTTAGAAAAGTTTTTTGAAAAAAACAATGATTTTACACACATAATAAATTGTGCTGCGTATAATGATGTGGATAAAGCAGAAACTGATGACAAAGTTTTTTTACTAAATGAACAAGCACCAAAAAAATTAGCAAAATTCTCTAAAAGGATAGGTGCAATTTTTGTAACTTATTCAACTGATTTTGTCTTTGATGGAAAAAAAGGAGGAAATTATATAGAAAATGATATTCCTAGTCCTATATCTGATTATGGACTTTCAAAAGCAAATGGTGAAAAATTGACTTTGGAAACTTATGAAAAATCTTTTGTAATTCGAACATCTTGGGTTTTTGGAAAAGCTAACAATAATTTTAACACACAGGTCATCAACTGGAGCAAGACTCGTGATAAATTAAGTATTGTTGACGATCAGGTTTCTGTACCTACATACTCAAAAGATTTGGCAGAATTTTCGTGGAAATTGATACAGACTGGACAATTTGGGTTATATCATATTACAAATAACGGGACTGCCAGTAAATATGATCAGGCAAAATATGTATTGGAAAAAATAGGTTGGAAAGGGACTCTTGAAACTGCGAAAACAGAAGATTTCAATCTCCCTGCCAAAAGGCCTCATTTTTCAAAGTTATCTTCTGAGAAGGTTGAAAAACTGTTGGGAGAGAAGATTCCAGATTGGAAAAACGGGATTGACAGATATTTAATAGAAATGGGAATAATAAAAAAATAACACTAAAAAAGGAATATTTATCTCTAAGTCATGGGTTAATATTCCTTTTATTTTATATAACTTTAAACTCCAATGAAGTAAACTTCGCTTCATCACTATCACCTCTGGCAATAAGCGAAATTCTACCTCTTCTATCTACACGTAAAAATCTATATTCCTTTTCTGAAAATTTTCCATTTTTCTGAATTACTATTTTTTTGCCTTTCAAATAACTGTTTTCATTTACTATATGCAATATGCTTTCCCATTCTCTGTTTAAACTATGGAATTCATTTTCAAAAGTTGAAACGATTTCTTCTATTATGTTTTGTACTGAGTGTTTTTTTCCTGTAATTTCCACAAGTGCGATTGCTTTTTCACGGAATATTCCAAAATCGGTGTTGTTGATGTTTATTCCAATACCGATTATTATGTGATCTCTTACTTTTTCACAAAGAATTCCGCATATTTTTTTGTTTTCATAATAAATGTCGTTTGGCCATTTGAAAGTCAGCTTTTCTTTATTTTCTATATAATTTTTTAGTACTTTATAGACAATATATCCTGTAAAAATTGTAATTTTTTCATCCAGTTCATAATTGTCATTGATACCGAAGGAAAAGAGGGCGGCACCTTCGCTTGAAATCCATGTGCTGTCCCTTTTTCCTTTTCCATCTGTCTGTTTTTTGGCTACGATTACTTCAAATTCTTCGATTCTTAGCTGTCGTCGTAAATATGTATTTGTTGAATTTATTTCATCAAAAAACTTAAATTTCAAAGCTGTACCTCTTTCTGCTTATTTATGTTTAAAATTTAATTTTGTAATTAATTAACTTAATCTTGGGAATATGAATACTCCATAAACTGGACCTGCATGAGCTCCTATTACCGCCCCGATTTCCCTATTTAATATCAATGAGTTAATTTTTGGATTATTTTCCACTTCTGAATAAATTCTCACAACATTTTCAAGTTCAGTTGGAGTTCCACCCCATCCGCTCATAAGTACGATGCTTTGTTTTTTACTTTCACGTTCAATATATTTTTCAATGTATTTTTGTGCATTGCGTTCACCAAGAACTTTTTTCTCAACTGTAACTTCCCCTTGATTTACAGTCAAGATAGGTTTCATGTTCAATGCTCCAGCTATTGTTGAACTTGCCTTTCCAATTCTTCCACCTTTTTCAAGATATTTCAAGTCTGGAATAATCATAAGAAGCTTACCTTTAGTTCTAAAGTTATTTACCCAGTTGATAATTTCTGTAAAACTTTCTCCCCTTACTGATTTTCCTGCCGCTCCCAGCACAAGGAATCCTTGCAGTAACGAAGCTCCTAAACTGTCGATTAATTCTATGTCATTTTCTCTATTTGTAAGACTTCTTCCAACTTTTGCCGCTTGTATTGTTCCACTTAATTTTGATGATGGATGTATTGAAATAATCTTTTTATATCCTTTTTCAAATAACTTATTATAGGCATTTAAAAAGTCTTGCGGTGATGGCTGAGATGTCTTAATTCTCGCATTATTATCCAACATTTGATGCCAGAATTCTGATTTTGAAATTTCTACACCATCCTTATAAAGTTCCCCATTTATATCAATTCTTAAAGGAACTACCTTTATTGGAAGCCCTTCGATGTCTTCATCTGTCAAATCTGATACAGAATCTGTTAAAATAGCAATTTCAGGCATATTTGGATCTTTATTTTCAATATACAAGTAATAATAGTAATTTTCCTGATTTCCATTAATATTTGCAGTTTTCAATCCTGCCAGTTTTTCTTCAATACTTTTTTGTGAAGCTTCATCCTTTTCATTTCCGCTTACAACAACTGCAGTTATTGTATTTTTAGTTACCAAGTCATCTAATATTGCATCTGCCACTTCTTTTAATGATTTTTTTGCATATTTTATTTTCCCGTTTACAAGCCCGATAAAGTCATCTTTTTCTATTGACAAGTCTTCAATTTTTGTATCTCTTACAGCCTTTGTAATTTCCACGGAATAGTTTCTGGAAGCTGCTTCTTTTAACTCATCAATGTCAGTATCTTTATTTCTTAGAAAATAATATCCGTCAAGCATTGTTTTTGTATCTAGAACAACAACTGTTTTTTTAGATTTTTCAGCTGCCATTTTTGCTGTTGTAATTACATTTTTATTGTTTGGAAGAATGTAAACATTTTCCTTTTCAGTTTTTCCAATGGCATTCAATATTTCCTGAACACTTGGATTTTTACTTTGTCCTCCCAAGATTACCACATCTGCACCAAGTTTTAAAAATTCATCCTTCAAATTTTCAGAATCCGCCAAAATCACAAAGGCTGATTTTGTTTTATCAATTTTTTTATTTGCAAAAATCTTTGCTTCATCCTTTTCACTGAAAATTTGCAAATTATCGTGCTGTAACTTCATATTTTCCACCTTCATTTTTTCCAGCGGTCCATATTCCAATGCGATTTCAATCGCTTTTCCAGGATGGTTTGTATGAATGTGAGTCTTAAACTTTTTAGAAGTTTGTGCAAATACAGCAGAATCTCCCAATTCCAGCACACGTTTTTTATATTCATCTGTATCAAAGTTACCATTTAAAATGATAAATTCAGTACAGTATTGAAAATGTATGCTTTCAGGATCATGATTAATATTTGCTATTGTCTTGTCAAATTCATTTTCCTTAACTTGAGCCTTTTGCAATTCAGCTAGCAGGTTCAATTCAGTTGTAACCTTATAAAATCCCTCAAAAAAGAAAAACAGCCCTTTTCCACCAGCATCAACTACTCCAGCCTCTTTCAATTTTGGAAGCAGTTCAGGCGTTTCATCCACAGCCTTTTTCCCAGCCTCTACAATCTCCTTCAAAAATGCCACCAAATCTTCAAATTTTTCAGCACATTCTGTAGCCTTTTCAGAAATTTTTCTAATAACCGTAAGCATTGTCCCTTCAACAGGTTCACTTACAGCATTATAAGCAGTTTCCTTTGCGCTCACAAGAGCTTCTGCCACATCTTTTGGTAACAGCTTAACTTTTTCACCAATCCCTCTTAAAAACCCTGTGATTACTTGTGACAAAATTGTCCCTGAATTTCCACGAGCTCCCATTAACACAGCCTCTTCAACTACATCTATAAGCTGAGGCATTTTTATTTTTTCATCTGTCTTTTCTTCCAGATCATTTATCATCGAATTTAATGTCATTGACATATTACTCCCAGTATCTCCATCAGGAACTGGATAAACATTCAGTTCATTTAAAAGCTCCTCATGTTTTGTAACCCATTTTCCACCGCCAATAAACACTAATTTTAGCCTTTTGGCATCCAAATATTTTATTGCCATTATTTCCTCCTAAAAATAATTTTTTTATATTTTCTGATTATTTTTTATTTAATTAATAAATCCATTCTAAATCTATTTCCTAAAGATTCATATTAAAGAATTTTATTTGAAATTGACAAAAGTTATTTTTATTAATATTTATTTTTTTGTTTTTTTCAATATTTTTCTTTTTTCCAAACGTAAAGGGGATCAGTCGCCATCCCCTTTACAATCCCCGCTTGTCTAAGCATTTTTTTGAAATGAAATTGAAACTCGCTTTTTAATAAAAATTCTTATAAAATTTTTAAACTAATTACAATTTAAAAATTTTGAAAAAGCTCAAACAGTCAATTTCATTCCAAAAAAATCACGACATTCTAATTTAATTATGATAGATTATTTGACTAAAACAAATACCAAGTAAAATTTCGTTAAAGAAAAAATAACTGTTTGAGATTTTGGAACATATTTTAAATTGTATTCAGTTATCTATGTCAAGATAACTTTGATTCAAAATCGAGTTTTATTTTTTCTTTATAAGAAAGTTTTGCGTAAGCCGGGTTGTAAGGGCGTGGCGTTTGACGCCCTTACGTTAAAAAAAATTAATTAAGAAATAAAGGAAAAACAATTATTCATAAAAATAATCTATAAAATGTAAATTATAAAAAAATCTCAAATATGAATATTTAAGGTCTTGTTTAATGAAAAAAAATTTAATTTATTTTATGATTGATAAAAATTTTTGAAATAAATTTTCTTTTTTTAAAATAACTTCTATAAATTCACGTACTGCTCCTTCACCGCCGTTTTTAGTAGAAATAAAATCAGCGATTGATTTTACTTCGTTTGCTCCATCTAGCGGAGTTCCAGAAAAACCGATTTTTTTTATGATTGCCATGTCATTTAGATCATCGCCCATGTAGGCTATTTCTTCTTCCTTTAGTCCTGTTTGATTTATAATTTCATCCAGTATTAAAGTCTTTTCAGAAATTCCCTGGAAAAGGTATTTTATTTTTAGTTTTTCAGCACGTCTTTTTAATAATTCAGATTTTCCACCTGTAATAATTCCAAATTCAATGCCGAGCTTTGGTACATTTACGATGGCATAGCCGTCTTTTACATTGAATTTTTTTAGTTCTTCGCCACTATTTCCAAGATAGATTCCACCATCGGTCAGTGTTCCATCTACATCTAGTAAAATTAATTTTATCATTTTCTCTCCATTTATGTTTACAACTTGTTATTATTATACCACAATATATGGTTGTTATTCAAATTTATTTTGCAAAAAAACTAAACGAGAATATTTAAAGAGTATTTATGGATAATCTTGAATAAGTTCGATGGTTAAGGGTCTAGGGATACTTCATAATCATATTATTTTTAATTTATATCACAGTATATCTTTATAATAAATTTAATCTTTCATAGAATATTCTTTTAATTAAAATTTTAAAAAAAATATTGACTTTTAAGAAAAATGTGGGATAATACTAGTGTAGGGAAAAAATAATGTTAAATATGCTTTTAGGCAATTATATGGCTAGAATAGAGTAATGTTTGTATTAAAGATCAGTGTTAGCGGATTTTTGATACATATTAAAAAAACTGCTGGCTATAAAATTGTAATTTTTTGATATGTATCTAAATTGTAAATTTAAATTGCTTTTAAGATTTAATATCAAAAGAATTTTGTATTTATTTTTTATAAAAATATTATTATAAATTTAACATAACCCAAACAAATTCAAAATTAAAAATATTTTGTGTTTCCCTACATAAAAGTAGGGATTTTTTGTTTTATTGGTGTTAATTGCTAATTTTATGATAGATTGATTGTAAAAGTAAAGACTAGGAAATTTAAAGAATATTGACCTTTGTTGAAATAAAAGATATTGGTTTATTAAATACATTTATTTTTACAAATGACTACAAATTTTTTAAATACGGAGGGAGTATTATGAAAAAAGTAACAAAAGATTTGGAAAAATTAGGAATAGTAAATGTAATCCAAATTTATAGAAATTTGACACCTGCGGAACTTGTTGAACATGCATTAAAAAGAGGGGAAGGTACATTGTCAAGCAGTGGAGCTTTGGTTGTGACGACAGGGAAGTATACAGGACGTTCGCCTAAGGATAAATATATTGTTGACACTCCAGGGGTTCATGAAAAAATTGCTTGGGGGAATGTGAATAAGCCTATTGAAAAGGAAAAATTTGATTCTATTTATAATAAATTGATTGCATATTTGCAAAATCGGGAAATATTTATATTTGATGGAATGGCGGGAGCAGATCCAGCCTGCAGAAAGAAATTTAGAATAATAAATGAACGAGCTAGCCAAAATTTATTTATACATCAGCTTTTAATCCGTCCGACAGAGGAAGAATTAAAGGATTATGGACATGCTGACTTTACAGTAATTGCGGCGCCAGGATTTAAATGCAATGCAAAAATTGATGGAATAAATTCATCGGCTGCAATAATTATTGATTATGAAGCAAAAGTTGGAATTATTTGCGGAACAGAATATTCAGGGGAAATAAAGAAAAGCGTATTTTCAATAATGAACTTTGTAATGCCTGAAATGGATGTATTGCCTATGCACTGTTCTGCCAATATGGATCCAAACACTGGACAGACTGCTATATTTTTCGGGCTTTCAGGAACTGGAAAAACTACGCTTTCAACAGATCCTAACCGTAAGTTAATCGGAGATGATGAACATGGATGGTCAGATCATAGCATTTTCAACTTTGAAGGAGGATGTTATGCAAAATGTATAAATCTTGCTCCAGAACACGAGCCTGATATTTATAATGCGATAAAATTTGGAAGTCTTGTGGAAAATGTCGTAATGAATCCAAGTACACGTGAATTTGACTTTTATGACAAGAGCTTAACTGAAAATACAAGAGTTGGGTATCCGATTAATCATATAAAAAATGCACAAATTCCTGGAATTGGAGGAATTCCAAATGTTGTAATATTTTTGACAGCAGATGCATTTGGTGTTTTACCGCCTGTTTCAAGACTTTCGAGAGATGCGGCAATTTATCATTTTGTAACAGGATTTACTTCTAAGCTGGCTGGAACTGAACGTGGAATTACAGAACCGCAGCCTACATTCTCAACTTGCTTTGGAGAACCATTTATGCCGCTTGATCCATCAGTTTATGCAGAAATGCTAGGTAAAAAGATAGATCTTCACAATACAAAAGTATTTTTAATAAATACAGGTTGGTCTGGCGGACCTTACGGTGTTGGAAATCGTATGAACTTAACATATACAAGGGCGATGGTAACAGCAGCGTTAAACGGTGATTTAGATGAAGTGGAATACAGACACGATGATATTTTCAACCTGGAAATTCCGCAATATTGCCCAAATGTTCCAAGTGAACTGTTAAATCCGGTAGATACGTGGGCAAATAAGGAAGCCTATGAAGCGGCTGCTAAAAAACTTGCTAAAATGTTTAGGGAAAATTTTGAAACAAAATATCCAAATATGCCAGAACATATTGTAAATGCTGGACCATCGTATTTTGAGTAGATTAACTGTTTATTTTATGACAGCTTTAAAACAGGGAGGTTTTTATGGGAAGAGTAAAAATAACAGAAACATCGCTAAGGGATGGGCATCAGTCACTTATGGCAACAAGGATGACAACTGCTGAAATGCTTCCAATAATAGAAACAATGGATAAAGTTGGATATTATGCAATGGAAGTCTGGGGTGGAGCAACTTATGATGCGGCAATTAGATTTTTACATGAAGATCCGTGGGAAAGACTGCGGGAAATTAGGAAAAGAGCTAAAAATACAAAGCTGCAAATGCTTTTGAGAGGACAAAATTTACTTGGTTATCGGCATTATGCAGATGATATTGTGGATAAGTTTGTTGAACTTTCAATAAAAAATGGAATTGATATTATTAGAACATTTGATGCTTTGAATGATACGAGAAATATAAGACAGGCATCTGAAAGCACTAAAAAATATGGAGGGCATAGCCAGCTTGCTATTTGCTATACAATTAGCCCAGTTCACACGATTGAATATTATAAAAAACTGGCTTTGGAAATGCAAAGCATGGGAGCAGATTCCATCGCTATAAAGGATATGTCTGGAATTCTGCTTCCAAATATGGCTTATGAACTTGTAGGCGAGTTAAAAAGCATTTTGAAAGTTCCACTTGAATTACATACGCATGCAACTGCGGGATTAGCTGGAATGAGCACATTAAAGGCAATTGAGGCTGGAGTGGATATTGTAGATACGGCAATTTCGCCTTTTGGAGGTGGAACTTCACAGCCACCTACAGAATCGCTTGTCAGAACTTTGCAAGGCTCAAAATACGATACAGGATTGGATCTTGAACTTTTAAAGGAAATTGCAGAGTATTTTAAGCCAATAAGAAAAAAATACATTGACAATGGAACATTAAATCCAAAGGCTCTTGCGGTAGAGCCAAGCATTGTGGAATATCAGCTGCCTGGAGGAATGCTTTCAAATCTTGTGTCGCAATTGAAGGCGCAGGGAGCGGAAGATAAATATGAAGATGTGCTTCGTGAAATTCCGAAGGTAAGAAAAGATCTAGGTTATCCGCCATTAGTAACTCCAATGAGCCAAATGGTTGGAACGCAGTCGGTATTTAATGTTTTGACAGGACAAAGATATAAGATGATTCCGAAGGAAATTAAAGATTATGTGAAGGGAATGTACGGGAAATCACCTGTGGAAATTTCTAGTGAAATTAAGTCGGTTATAATTGGAAATGATAAGGTATTTACTGGAAGACCTGCCGATTTGCTGCAAAATGAATATGATACGATGAAAAATGAAATTGGAAGCTTGGCAAGGTCTGATGAAGATGTATTGACTTATGCGTGTTTTCCTCAAATTGCAAAAAATTATTTGAAGGAAAAATATGAAGCGAAATATTTAAAGGAAACAGAAAAACAAAAAAAATCAAAAGATGAAATAAGTGTTCAAAATATTGAAGTGATTTTTTAAAAAATTAGGATGTGGTAAATTGATGACTTTTTTAGCTGTGGTGTAAGACTTCTTTAAGATCGGGACTTAAAATAGGCTATTTTTGATGAGTTCTATTATCCCGGTTCTGGAGGGGATTTGGTAACTCAAAGAGAGGTGGAAAATGAATTTAGATATAGATTATTTCAAAAGAAAGTTAAAGGAAATAACAGATTGGTATGAAAATACTGCTTGGAATAAAAAAACATTACTTGAAAAAATATTAGAACTTGATACGGAAATAAATAAGACTCGTGATAAGGAAAACCTGATAGATTGGGAAAAATTAACTCATACAGAAGAAAAAATTGTAAGTGATATGGTTCATCTTAGAAATAAAATGAAACTTTCGCATAAGGAAAAGTTTGACAGTTATTACAAAGTAAAGTAATAAAAAATATATTTGAATCCATTAAAATCGAACTTGTGAAAATTAATTAAACTAAATTTTGAATAAGCAGTTGTAATTTTTCAGTTCGGTTTTATATAATTTTGCTCTAAATAATTTTGGATAAATGTTAGGTTTTTGTAATTGAAGTTGTTTTTGTGTGATATTTTATAGAAAATGAAAGGAATAATTAAAATATGAAAAGTATTTTGTTTGGAAATTCGGCTGTAACATTTGCAGATGCGATTTATATTTCAGTTGTAAGTATGTTAATTGTTTTTTTCATATTATTTTTAATTTCATTTATGTTATCATTTTTTAAATATTTTTCAAATTTTGAGGGGAAAAATGAAGATAATAAAAAAACAAATGATAATAGAATTTTGGAAAAGTCTGAAAAATTAAGCAGTGAAAAGGAATTGGATAAAAAAGAAAAATTTAGTATGGAAAAAATAAAAGATGAAACTATGATGGCAGCAATGATGGCGGCTCTGATTGAAGCGGCCGGGGATAATAAGAATAGCCGTATAAAAATAAGAAGTATTAGGGAAATAAAATAAAATCTGGAAATACAAAGGGGCATGACAAATATGATTAAACTGTATAAAATCAGAATTGGAGAAAAAGTTTATGAAGTGGAAGTGGAAGAAGTTACAGAAAAAGATGGAAACATTGAAACTTCAGCTGATTCAAAAGGTAAACAAAAAATAGACAAAAATGAAAATCCACCTTTACAAGGGGAAACTGGAAAAAATGAAGTAATAAAAGCTCCAATGCAGGGACTTATTGTGGATGTAAAAGTAAAAACCGGAGAAAAGGTAAAAGCTGGAGATGAAATCATCATTTTAGAAGCAATGAAAATGGAAAATCCAATTGTAGCACCTTGCGATGGAGTTATAAATGAAATTAAAGTGACTAAAGGTGATAAAGTAAATACCGATGATGTTTTGGCAGTATTATCCTAAATTACTTTAAATTCAATATTACTAAAAACCTAAGGAAAGGATGGTTTTCAAATGGAACTATTAAAAATTCTTTACGGGACAACAGGAATATCTATGATAACTGGAAGGCAGCTAATCATGATAATAATTTCCCTAATTTTGCTATATTTAGCAATAAAAAAACAATACGAACCTTATTTGCTGCTCCCAATTTCATTTGGAATGCTGCTTGCAAACTTACCTGCTGTGGCAAATGAAGGACTTATGGAAAAGGGTGGACTTCTTTACTATTTGTATCAAGGAGTAAAATTGGGAATTTATCCGCCATTAATATTTTTGGCAATAGGAGCAAGTACTGATTTTGGACCGCTTATTGCAAATCCGAAAAGCCTTTTGCTGGGAGCAGCTGCTCAGCTTGGAATTTTTGTGGCATTTCTTGGGGCGATTTTGCTGGGATTGACAGGAAAGGAAGCGGCTTCGATTGGAATTATTGGAGGAGCTGACGGACCGACTGCTATTTACTTGACAACAAAACTGGCGCCGCATTTACTGGGATCAATTGCCATTGCAGCTTATTCCTATATGGCTCTTGTGCCTGTAATTCAGCCGCCAATTATAAAATTATTGACAACTAAAAAGGAAAGAATGGTTGAAATGAAGCAGCTTAGATTTGTGAGCCAAAGAGAAAAAATAATTTTTCCAATTGCAGTAACAATCATTGTTATTCTTTTAGTTCCATCATCAGCTCCATTGATTGGAATGTTAATGCTTGGGAATCTAATAAAGGAAGCAGGTGTTGTTTCAAATTTAGTTGAACATGCAAGAGGGGCTATGCTATACTGTATTACAATTGTACTTGGAATGACAGTTGGGGCAACTGCTGACGGAGAGCATTTTTTAAATTTTGTAACAATAAAAATCATTATTCTTGGATTAATTGCATTTTCTTTCGGAACAGTGGGAGGAGTGCTATTTGGGAAAATAATGTATAAATTCACAAAAGGAAAAGTAAATCCGATGATTGGAGCAGCAGGTGTTTCAGCAGTGCCAATGGCGGCAAGAGTTGTTCAAAAAATTGGACAATCTGAAAATCCTAAAAACTTTTTGCTAATGCATGCAATGGGACCAAATATAGCTGGTGTAATTGGATCAGCTGTAGCAGCAGGAGTTCTTTTAATAATATTTAGATAATCATTACTCTCATTAATTTTGAAGTATTATATTTAATGGGAGTATTTTTTTAAATTAATAAATAGAAGGAGAAAAAATGAAAAAAAATATAAATTTGTATAAATTTAATGAATTGGGTTCAACGAATGATTATTTGGAAAGAAATCATAGGAATTATGAGGAATTTGACGTTATTTGCGCTAAAAATCAGACTCACGGGAGGGCACGTAGGCAGAATGACTGGGTTTCTATGGAGGGAATGGCTATCTTCAGCTTTTTTTTGGAGGAAAGGGAAAACTGGGAAATTGAGGATTACTTGAAATTGCCTTTAATTGCTGGGCTTGCGACAATAAGAGGATTAGGGGGAATAGAAAATTTAGAGTATAAATTTAAATGGACAAATGATGTTTACTTGGAAAATAAGAAGTTATGCGGGATTTTGATGGAAAAAACAGATAATGTCTATATTGTTGGAATTGGGATAAATGTAAATAATATATTGCCGGAAAAATTGAAAAATAAGGCAATTTCATTGACACAGGCGACAAATAAAAAATATAAAATTGATGAAATTGTAAAAAATATTGTTTCTGAATTTCAAATATTGTGTGAAAATTTGGAAAATGGATCGTGGGAAGAGATTTTAAAGGAAATAAATGAAATAAATTATTTGAAGAATAAAAAGATAGAATTGAAATTTGGAAATGAAAAAGTTCTGGGAATTGCACAAGATATTAATGAAAATGGAGAAATTGAAGTTTTGGTAAAAAAGGATGAAGCAGGAAAAGGTGAGATTAAGAGTTTTTCAATTGGAGAGGTTTTTGAAAAAATTATTTTTTAAATTTTTATGCTATTTTCTATTTAAATGGCGAATTATACTGCTAAAAATTATATAAATCCAGGATTTGAGTAAAATAGTCATAGCTTTTGAGTTCAGTTTTAAGGCAATTTTACTATAGTTATGAGGGTAAAACAATAGTTTTTTAAAAGTTATCTAAAGTTTATAAAAAAAATAGCTTTAGATAACCTTTTTTACTTAACTTTTTTTGAAAAATGATGTATAATTTATTGAGAAAAGTAAAAAAGGAGCAAAAAAATGTACTCTAGCAAAGATTTGAAAAAAGAAGTTTACAAATTGGGTGAAGTGGCAAAGTTTGTAGGTGTTACCAATGGAACATTAAGGCGTTGGGAAAATTTAGGAAAAGTAAAATTTTCTAAAACTGATTATGGTACAAGAAGTTTAACAAAAGATAAATTAATTGAACTCCTTAAAGCAAATAATTTATGGAGTGATGAAATAGAGTGCCTGCAAAAAAAAGATGTAATATATTGTCGAGTTTCAAGTCACGACCAAAAAAAACATGGAGATTTAGATAGACAGATACAATTTCTTATTAAAACTAATAATGATTTGATAAATCCTGTAATTTTATCTGAAGTAGGAAGTGGATTAAATGATAAAAGAAAACAGTTCCAAAAGCTATTAAGAATGGTTTTAAATAATGAAGTTTCAAGAATATTTATTACTTATGAGGACAGGTTGACAAGATTTGGATTTGAATATTTGAGAACAATGTGTGAAATGCACGAAACCAAAATAATAGTTGTTAAGGATGTTGATGTTAAAAAGTCTATAGAGCAGGAACTTATGGAAGATATAATGTCACTTATGGCTTCTTTTTCAGGAAAATTATATGGAATGAGAAGTAAAAAAAATAAAATTACAGAAAAGAAAGGGAAAATAAATGGAAACAAAGGAAATAAAAAAATAGTGACTGAACATCTGAAAGAATTAAGAACAGTTGATGAACTTGAAGATTTAATTGGGAAAGAAAAACTAGCACAATTTTTTGTAGAACATTATTTAGAAAAGGTAAAAGAGGATTTATCAGAACCTGATTTTGACATTGAAGATATAATGAAGTAAAGGAGGAGGAAATGCTAAAGCAGAAATATACAACTGTTACTCAACTACATAAAACTAATAATAAAGAAATAATTGAATATTTTGAAAATGCTTGTGTATATTTCTGCAAATTACAGAGGAAAGCATTTCATATATTCAAGAATGAAAATATGAAAGGAGTTAAAACTGAATATAAAAAATTTAGACAAGATTTTATGAAAGAGCATAATATTAGTAGAAGAACAGCTGATTCTATACTTAGAGATGTTCAAGGACGCATTAATGCACTTATTGAATTAAAAAAATATGAAGTTTCTCAAAAAGAATATAAAATTAAAACTTTAAAAGAAAGTATTGAAAAACTTGATGATAAAATTTTAAAATTGCAAGAAAAACTAAATAATAAAATAACAATCAATCATCTTACATATCGAAATTTAAAAAAATCAAGAGCATTTAAAAAAATGAGATTAAATAAATTTAAAATGAGACTTGAACAGCTTAAATGGGAAATAAAAACAGGAAATTATAAATTATGTTTTGGAACTAAAAAATTATTAAAAAGTAAAAAAGCAAAATTTTTGTTACAGCGTGATAGTCAAATAACATATATTGGAAGTCAAGATGAAACTGGTAGAAATCAAATGTTACAATTGAGTTATAATAATAAAAATAATCAATTTAACATAAAAATAAGAAAAGATTTTGGATTTGATACAGAAACAAAATATGTGTTTGGAAAATGTTATTTTAATAATTATAAGAATGAATTGATAAAAGCATTGCAAAACAAAAATTCAACACCATTAACTTATTCTATAATTCGTAAAAATAGCAGATATTACTTGCATTGCACTTTTGAATATAGAATTGAAAATAAAAGTAACTTTTTAACAAGAAAAACTTATGGAACAATTGGACTTGATTTTAATAAAGGCTTTATTGCTTTGAGTGAAATAGATAGAAATTCAAATTTGATAGGAACTGATATTCTAAAATATCGTTTTGGAAAAGGAAGCAAGACACAATCTGACTTAGAAAAATGTATTTCTAAAATATTGAAAAGAGCTTTAGAAACAGGAAAAGATATTTGCATTGAAAATTTGAATTTTAAAGCTAAAAAATTCAAAACAGAAAAAGCTAAAACTAAAAAAGGTAAGCAATATAATAATATGTTGCATAGTTTATCATATACTCTATACGATAAACTAATAACAAATATATCTTTCAGAAATAAAGTAAATGTTATAAAAATAAATCCAGCTTGGACTAGCTGGATTGCTAAGAATAAATTCTGCAACAGGATGAAATTAAATATCCATATAGGTGCTTCTTTTGTTATTGCAAGAAAAGGAATTGGAATAAAAGACGAAGTAAAATAAAAAAAACTAATTTTCTGCATAAATTTGCATCTAACCAAGAGATTCGAGCAAATCACTTTGTGGAAGTTTAAATTAGTAACAATAATTTGAAATTGCTAAAGATTTACATATAAATGAAATTTCAAATTATTTGGATAACCGTATGTCCTTTAGTTTTTTATACTATAAAAATAACTTTGTATAACTTTGCAAATTACGGTCGAAGTCCACGATATAATTTCTATTTTTAAACGGGATTTAGCGTTGTATATCTGTCAAAAAGATTTTTTTGTTTTAAAAATTTTATATATTCCATTTAAACAGGGATGGTATAAAAATATTGAAATTACTGGTTTAGCAATGAAAAAACAATAAAATATAGTAAAAAGTTGTGGAGAAAATTTTAAATGATTTTCTCCTTTTTTGGTCTAAAAAAATACACTTTTAACTATTGATATTTTTGTGGTTTTATTATATAATATACCTGAAGGAAGGTGAGTAAGATGTTTAATCTTGAACTGTTTACCAATGACTGCTACAAGCTGTTGAAGTTCTTCTATGATAACCAGATAGAAGTCAAGGACAACTACTATGTGGCACTCTCACAGCAGGAGATAGCCGATATTCTGCACTTCTCAAAGCAGAAGACCAACAATATTATAAGGCTGCTGAAGGAGAATGACTATCTGTCGGCATATCAGAACATGAGGGGCAAGTATATGATTACAAACAAGGGTTACAAGGTTATTGAGATTATTGAAAGAAAATATTGATTGGAGGAATATATGGCAAAAAAAGATTTGACTAAAGCAAAAAAAAATAAAAATGATGAATTTTATACTCAATTATCAGATATTGAAAAAGAATTGAAGCATTATAAGGAATACTTTAAAAATAAAACAATATATTGTAACTGCGATGATCCGAGAGAAAGTAATTTTTTTAAATATTTCTATCTAAACTTTGAATTTCTAGGCTTGAAACGTTTAATCTGTTCATGCTATAAAAATCAGAATATTGACTTGTTCAGTAAAAATGAAAGCGATAATGCAGTATGGATTGAATATGAAGGAAATGGGAACATTGAAAATTTTGATAATATAAAAGTGAATAATTTTAAAGATAATGGTGATTTTAGAAATAAGGAAAGTATAGAACTTTTGAAGAAAGCTGATATAGTGGTAACAAATCCTCCCTTTTCATTATTTAGGGAATACATTGCACAACTTATGGAATATAATAAAAAATTTATATTAATCGGAAATACAAATGCCTTAACATATAAGGAAATTTTTACATTATTTCAGGAAAATAAGATTCAAACTGGAAATACAAACTTTAATGTAGGTATGTTCTTTCAGGTACCCGATTATTTTAAAAAGTTCACTAAGGAAGAAGAAGGAAAAAAATTTGTACGTGTTTCAACTTCATGCTGGTTTACAAATCTGCCTGTCAAGAAACACAATGATTTTATTCCCTTATATAAAAAGTACAATAAGGAAGAATATCCAGAATATGAAAACTATGATGGAATAAATGTGGATAAGGTATTTGAAATTCCAAAGGATTATAATGGTGTAATGGGAGTGCCGATTACCTTTCTTGATAAATATAATCCTGAACAATTTGAAATCATTGGTTTTCGTAAGGGAAATGACAATAAAGATTTAAGAATTAAAGAAAAAAGTTTATATTTTAGAATGTTGATAAAAAGAAAAAATGGAGGGATGGAATAATGAAAATCACATTAGAAAAAATACCTATAAAAGAGATAGTAAAAGGCTACAAGAACAGTGAAGAAGAAGGAGTTATTGGTTATAATGGAAAACTGAATATACGTCCAAAATATCAGCGAGAATTTGTATACAAGGATAAGCAGATGTTGGCTGTTATCGATACTATCAATAAGAATTTTCCATTAAATGTAATGTACTGGGTAAAAAATTCAGAGGATGATTTTGAAATACTTGACGGACAACAGAGAACTTTAAGTATATGTCAATATTTTAACGGAGATTTCAGCTTTAAGAACAGATATTTTCATAATCTGACTTCTGATGAACAAGAAAAGTTTCTTGACTATGAACTGATGATATACATATGTGAAGGAGAAGACAGTGAAAAACTTGACTGGTTCAAAACAATAAATATTGCTGGTGAAAAACTGACAGCACAAGAATTAAGAAATGCTGTATATTCAGGGAGTTGGCTTACGGAAGCAAAAAAATTCTTTTCAAAATCAAACTGTCCTGCACATAAAATTGGAAGTAGTTATATGAAATGCAAAGCTATAAGACAAGAATACTTAGAAAAAGCACTCGAATGGATAACAGAGAAGCAAGGAATAAAAAGTATTGAAAAATATATGGCGGAACATCAGCATGATAATAATGCCAATGAACTGCGTATGTATTTTACAGATGTCATAAACTGGATTGAAACACTTTTCCCAGTAAAAAGAACTACATTACAGCAGAAAGTTAACTGGGGGACGTTATACAATAAATATTATTCAAAAATAGAAGCATTTAATGCTGATGAACTTGAAAAAAAGATTAAGCAATTTCTACAAGATGAAGAAATTCAAAAAAAGGAAGGGATTTATGAATATCTGTTATCCGGAAATGAAAAAAGCTTAAATCTTAGAGTTTTTGATGAAAAAACTAAAAGAGAAAAATACGAATTTCAAGAAGGTGTCTGTCCTATCTGTAAACAGCACTTTGAATACGAACAAATGGAAGGTGATCATATACTTTCTTGGAGCAAAGGTGGAAAGACTATTTCTGATAATTGTCAAATGCTATGTAAAACTTGTAATTTACAAAAATCAAATAAATAAAAAGAATATACAATAAAAAAATAACAGATGAGCTACTTGAATAGCTCATCTGTTCTGTATAATCAGCTTGTAGATGGTGCTGTTGATGTCCTTCTGCTTAAGCAGGAGTGTGGCAAGAGGCCATTTTGCAAGCTTCCTGTATTTTGGTATCCTGTACTCCCTTGCCAGTTCATACAGCCTGTATTCGGGGAGATTAAGCAGGTATTCACGCTTATTGAAACTATTTACACCGTCCTCCTCGTTGAACTTGAAGTCTTCAATCCTTGTCGCCTTTCTGACATTTTCTGTCTCATCTTTCAGCTGCTTCATGTAGTTTCCGCTTGCCTTTGGAAGTGTCAGCCTGTACTTCTGTATGCTTTTTATCTTCCAGTTCACCTTTCCTGTCAGTATCTCACAGAATATCTTCTCAACGTCCTTCCTTGATACAGGATAGTGTCCCGTTTTTACCTTCCAGTTGCGTATATAGTTGAAGAAGTTTATGTAGTCTTCGAGGAACTTTGTTGATACGTTAGCCTTTTCTGTATTTATGAACTTCTTAATCTCGCTGTGTATCTGGTTCACTCTTGCAAGGCTTAGGCTGTTCGCCTTCCTGATGTTCTTAAATTCAAGATATGTAAGGTTTCCCCTGTTCTCAATCCTGTCTATCTTCCCTTGTTGTAGAGTTTAAGTTTTATCAGTTCCCTCTTCTCTTCATCTTCTGTATCATAGTAGCCATTCTGTGTAAGAATATCGTTGTAGCCTGACGGCTTTATGTAGTGTGGAATTCCCAGAAGATTACAGTAGTCATTGTACACACTGTTTGCATCCGTGCAGATGTAAGTGGGGTTTTCAATATGCTGATTAAAAAGCTCAAAGAATATGTCCTTATCCAGTTTTCCGAGTCCTGTGACCCTTGATACGCTGTATCCCCTGCTGTCTACCGCAACTGTGACAGTTGCAAACTCCACACCCATAACTCCATATTTTGAGGTACTTTTTCCCTTTCGTGGAAGACGCTTCTCGTTTTTGATATAGCTTTCAAGCCTTCTGCTTCCCTTCTGTGACTCCCTTATGAAAGTCTCGTCAATTTGTATAACTCCTGTCAGTTTAGGCACAGGAAAGATACTTACAGCGTGCATAAGCTTCATCCGCCAGTGCCACACAGTCTTTGAGTTAATGTCGGTACAGCCATAGTCATCTTGAAGTACATTCACCATATTTTCAATGGAAAAACCGTTTATTGTTATTTCAAGCACCTTGATCCATATATCCCAGTGCCATCTTGTCTTTTCAAGTATAGTGTCAGTGAAGGCTGTGTATTTTGTACCGCATTCCTTGCACCTGTATTCCTGTATGCCGTTAGGACGTCTTCCGTTTCTCACTTTGAGTTCCGATTTACAGTTGGGACATACGGAGTTGATACCAATCCTTTGAAGCCGGCTTTGCAGACTTAATGTAGTCATAAGCCGAATATCCCTGTCAAAGTCAGTACTGTTTGTCTTGGAATACAGTTCAACAATCTTCCTGAAATCATTAAACGGTAATGAAGTAATAAATTGTATAAGTTCATCAGAATTATCGGTATTAATCAGCATAGAAATCACTCACTTTCGGTATGATTTAGTACACCAGAAGCATAACATTGGAATAGAATTTTCACAACAGGTATTTAAAAAAATTTTCAAAAAAATTATCTCAATTCCACTAATATCAAGCTGTTAATTTATCCCCTGATTTTTGGAATATATAATTAAAAATTTTTAGAATTGACTATGAAAATAACAAATGTTATAATATAAAAAATTTTATATTATTTTATGGCGGAGGTATTATGAAAAAAAATATTTTGAGAAGTTTGTTGCTGGTAATAGTTTTTTTATTTGCGATTAGTTGCGGGAAAAAGAATGATACGATTAAAATTGTATTTTTGCCAAACGAAACTAATGATTCATTGAAGAAGTCAAGGGAAGAATTTGCTCGGATTGTGCAGGAGGCGACTGGGAAAAAGGTTGAGATTGTTACGACAACTGATTATAATATTACGGTGGAAAATATTGTTTCTGGGCAATCACAAATTGCATATATTGGAGCAGAGGCATATTTGAATGCTAGAAAGCGTACAAAGGATATTGAGGCTGTGCTGACAAATTCAGGAGAAAGTGGAACGTTAAAAGATGCCCTTTATTACAGCTTTATTGCAGTAAGAGGGGAAGATGCCGATAAATACCGTTCTGGGAATGGATTTGACCTGAAAAAGATTAAAGGTAAATCAATAGGATTTGTTACAAACAGTTCTACATCTGGATTTAAAGTACCTGGAGAGGTAATTGTAAAGGAATTTGGGCTAAAAAATACAGATGAATTGTTGGGAAATAAGGTATTTTCAAAAGTTATGTTTGGAAACTCGCATCCTGGGACTCAAGTTTTATTATTTAAAGGGGATGTTGATGTTGCAACATTTGCTATTCCAAAATCATTTACAATATATGAATTAGTTGCTGGAAAAGACTTTAATTCAGGGGCTACATATAAAGTTAAAAAAGGAGCAGTTGCACCGTTTGGAGAATTTGCAGGAAAAAGTTTTACAGTTATAAAATCAATTCCTGTTTATAATGGACCAATTGTGTTTAATACAAGAACTTTGTCAAAGGAAGATCAGGAAAAAATCAAAAAGGCCCTAATGGCTAAGTCAACAACTGATAATCCGCATATTTTCAGCAATAAAAAGAGTAAAGTGAGAGGATTGTTCCTGAAGGAAAATGATAATGTAGGATTTGTAGAAACAAATACAGCATGGTATGAAGGAATGAAAAATATAAAATAAACCTGTTTGATAACCATGAAAATTTAGAATTTAATAAAATAAAAAAACAGGCTATTGAACATGTCTAAATAATGAAAATTTAGGAGTAAAATAAAAAATGCGTTTAGATAAATTTTTAAAGGTAACAAGAATTATAAAAAGAAGAACAGTGGCAAAGGAACTTGCAGATAATGGAAACATTGTTGTAAACGGAGATCCTAAAAAATCTTCCTATGATGTGAAAAAAGGCGATATTTTTGAAATAAAATATTTTAATAAAAATATAAAGGTAAAAGTGCTGGATTTACCGCCTGAAAGTCTGAAAAAAGAATTTATTGAAGACTATATTGAGATAATTGAATAATCTGTACTTAAAGTTACTTTAAATAAATTAAGGAAATATTATATTCTTTATTATTTTCTCTCTTGTTTTTTACGATAAATAAGGTATAATTGTATTGGAAAATAAAACTATAAAATAAGGAGAAGACTTATGAAAGTAACTGATATTCGTATTAGAATTGGAAGACAGACAGAAAACATCGAAAGATTGAAGGCTTATGCCGACATTACATTTGACGAAAGTTTTGTCGTTCACGGATTAAAAATAATTGACGGACAAAACGGACTTTTTGTGGCAATGCCATCAAGAAGAATGCCAAATGGAGAATTTAAGGACATAGTTCATCCTATCAAACCTGAACTTCGTGCTGAAATAACAAAAGTTATTTTAGAAAAATTTGAACAAGAAAAAGCAGCTATTGAAGCTGAATAATATTTCCATTAAAAAAAGTACACCAAATACTAAAATCATATATACATAATAATACTAATATCAGTGGTGTACTTTTATTTCTTCTTAATTTTTTCACTTCTTAAATCTTGCAATTCAAAATTTTATTTATTTTCTTTCTTAGTTGGAAGATATAGCAAAAATTGTAAAAAAATCATTGTCAATATTAAAACAATATCATATAGCCAGATTGGTTTTATAAAACTCACTTGTGAAATAATATGAGTTCTTAAAAACATTGCGTTTATTCCTTTAAAAATAAAATTATATGTAAATGCATATAAAAATATGAGAAGTAATGTAATTATTGATTGAATAAGTCCTTTTTTTGTAGGTTTTCCACCTAAATAAGCGGATCCAAAAAAAACTGTAAATACAATAAGTGCATGCATTATCATAAAAATATATACGTAATAATTATCGTGATAATAGATTATTCCAGGTAAAATTAATGCTAAAACTGGTCCAAAAGTTAAATAGTAAACAGCATTATATAAAAATTTTGTCCTGAAAATTAGATATAATCCTGCGAAAATTGCTGCAAAGTTACAAAGATGTATTGGCATAACGTTGGTTATAGGCTCATTTTGGTACATTAACCTGTAAATTGAGTCGATTATTTTAAATATTAATAAAAAATAACCTAAAATTGTTGAATATTTTTCTATGTTTACATTCTTAAAAATTCTTGGAATATAAAATAAAAATATGCAAATTAAAGTTGATACTACAAAGGTTTCTATGTGAATTGGACTAAAATAGCTAAAAGTCAAAGTTTCTCCCTTCCTGTTTCCTATTTTTATTTAAAATTTCTCAATGCTTTTCATTGTTTTGACTGTAAAAACATCCAGTCTTTTATTCCAGGTATATTATAGGCTACTTTCCAAGTCCCAGAGTGTTCTAAACCTGGATTGGCATCTTTTGGCAAATATGGATTTGTGCCCTTTTCAAGTGTTGTATATTTTATGTTTGACTTTTGGGCAATAACCTTTCTTGCGCCTTCTAGAAATTGTGCATCTGTGTAATCGGCTCTCCAATTGTCTTTTGCTACTGTGGCTCCTCTTTTTATAAGTTCGCTTGTAATTGCATTCATTCCTGGATAGGCTTTCGCATCGCCAGTTGAAACTGTTATCCATAGATTATTTTTTGCCATAGTAGACACTTCTTTTGGATTCCATTGGCAAGCTACCAAATATGAAGCTGCAAACAATTCTGGATATTTGTAGTTCATGACAATAGCCATCATTCCACCCATTGACTGTCCTGTTGCATATAATTTTTTTTCATTAATGCTATATTTTGAAATTAAATAATCTCTTATCAAATTTACGGTTGCATCCAGATCACTTGTAATATCTCCGTTGTCATCCACTACTTGTCTTGAATATTGAGGAGCTAGCACAAATGCCTCATGTCTTGCCTGTTCTTCAGGAGCTGCAAATGAAGTTGCGCCATTTCCTTGAAATAAAGCAGTTTTCGTGTCTTCGCTCAGAACTCCCTTATCGTGCATAAACAGTACAAGCGGATATTTTTTATTCTTGTCATAATTTTTTGGAATATAAAGATTATATTTCACACTTGTCCCAGTTTTTGGATCTTTATACACAAACTGCTTAAAGTTTTCCACAATCAGGTTTCTAGTTTTATTATTTTCAAGTATTGCAATGCTTTTTTCCAATTTTTTACCATTTGTAAATAAAATATCTTCCTTTTGTGTTATTTTAGAAGTTGCCTTTTTCATTTGAAATCCAACTTCATCATTTCCTTCAAGGCGAAGAGAAGCCCCGCTGTCCTTTGGATTTAATTCAATAATGACAAATCTTCCGTCTTTTACAATATCAGTTCTTTTTGGACGGGTATTTGAATAGATTTTTTCAACAGTTCTGTCTGATACTGTAAAAGTATTCTTTGTCAATTGCGAATTTACTACCCTTTCATTAAATTCTACAATAATATGCGTAATTTGCTGTCCTGTTCCAAAAACTTCCGTTACAGATGTTACACTTCTTATCCCTTTGGGATATTTTATTTTTTCGGTCTTTAATGCAGTAGTTGTTTCTGCTGAAACAATGCCCGCTGATATTAACATACCGAAAATTGTTAAAAATAATAATATTTTTTTCATAGATATCCTCCTTTGCTATTTTTATCCAGATACATTTAATAGCTTTTTTAATTTCATTATTTTTAAAGAAAAGCCCTTGATAAATTTTACCATAATTTTTTTATATTTCAAATATTATTTGCCTTTAATTTTTTTCAATATTCTCAATTTAGTTTGTTATTTTTTTAGTTTTATGGTAAACTATTTAAGTAAAAGCAAGGCATTTTTAGAGAAATTTGGCTTGTATTATGATATTTTTCTGGGGGGAAAAATGAAGAGGGATAATGGGAATAAAAATAATAAAAAAATAGATTTTGAACGAATGCTGGATGAAGAAAAGGAAAAGGGGCATCGAGAAAGACTAAGGCAGCGATTTCTGTCAACAGGGGCAAAAGGATTTACAGATTGTGAAATTTTGGAATTATTGCTTACTTATACAGTTACTAGGAAAAACTGCAGAGGAATTGCAGGGGAACTTTTAAGGAAATATCGGGATTTGTATACGATTTTGAAACAGCCTGGGGAAGAACTGCAAAAAAATAAATATATGACTGAAAGGGCAGCCGTATTTTTTAAACTTTTATTTGAAATAATTGAAAATGAATTGTATAAAAAAGTATATAATGAGCGAATCGTACTTTCAAGCAACCTGAAATTGCTGAATTATCTGAAATTTTCCCTTTTAAGCAGGGATATTGAAGTATTTAAGGTATTGTTTTTAAATACACAGAATGAACTGTTAAAGGAAGAGGAACTTTTTTTTGGAACGATCGACAGAAGCACGGTCTATATTCGGGAATTGGTAAAAAAAATTTTAGAATACAATGCGAAGGGAGTAATTCTGGTGCATAATCATCCATCAGGATCATTAAAGCCGTCAGAATCTGATATTTTGCTGACGAGAAAGGTAAAGGAAGTTTTGGAAAATATAGAAATACGGTTGCTGGATCATTTAATAATAAGTGAAAGAGGGCATTTCAGCTTTTTGGAAGGTGGGATTTTATGAAGATAATAAATATAAAATTTAGGAAAACAAAAAAAGTTTATCCATTTATGATAAGCGATTCGGAAGATTATAAAAAGGGAGATTACGTTCTTGTAGATACAATTCGTGGGGAACAGATAGGAATAGTTCTTGGAATTGCATTAAATAGGCAGAATGCTGATCAAGATGATTTGAAAATTAGGGAAGTAAAAAGAAAATTGACAGAGGAAGAAGTAAAAAAATTAGCAGATTTGGATAAAAAGGCTGATGAAGCATATTTTAAATGTAAAAAGATTGTAAAAAGACTGCTTCCTGAAATGAATCTTGTTATTGGAGAATATACATTTGATGAAGGAAAGCTAATTTTTTATTTTACAGCGAATAACAGGCTTGATTTTAGGGAACTGGTAAAGGAAGTAAATAAGACATTTAAAAAAAGAGTGGAATTTTATCAAATTAAGACAAATGATGAAGGAAGAATTTTGTCAGCTTTTGGGAAGTATGGACGGGAAATTTACTGGTAAAAAATAAAAATGAAGAGTGTGCAGAAATTTTTTTGTAAATAGAATACTTGAAATATGAGAAAAATATCCAGTAGTGGAGGATTTTGTAAGACATGCAAATTTTGATATATTGTTATGCAAAGTACTGAATTTACTGGATTTATCTATTAGTTTACACAAAATTCTGGACACTCCTTTTAGAATTGTAAATAAGTATAATTTTTCAGGGATTTGATAACTTGAATTAAAAAAATATGGATATTTATAAAATTTTTTAAAAAAAGAGTTGAAATATTTGAAAATATATGTTATACTTATTGAGTAATAAAGTTGATGTGGTCGCATAGCTCAGTTGGGAGAGCACCTGCCTTACAAGCAGGGGGTCATTGGT
>ERZ773197.639-NODE-639-length-26656-cov-10.790083_pt1 | contig 26656 bp, 30 predicted proteins | sample MGYA00580999_ERZ773197 | MGnify/ENA primary metagenome ERZ773197 (study PRJEB29015, sample SAMEA2738166) | human oral metagenome | biome: human oral; feature: human-associated habitat; material: saliva | place: China | collected 2185 ...
ACGACATGCCAGTGGCGATACTTGCCAATCTCACGCCCGCCGTAAAGGGGGCCATATCCGCAGAAAAATACAGGGTGGGTAGCCCCATACTGGCAACCCAATACAGGGCAAACCCCGACTTCTGCGACCCTGACCGGCCAGCAACCATCACCACCTGCCCCTGCCTCGGGGTCACACCCGCGTCATACAATTCCCTGAACGCGGGAACACGGGGGAGCGGCTGCTGACCGGACACGCCCTTACGGAGGGACTGGAAAACATTCAGTCCCACGAGCTAAGGTCAGGCCCCAAAATCCGGCATAAGCGGTTCGTCATTGAACGACGGCGCATCCGGGGTAGCGCTCATCTTCGCGCACAGGGCATCCGCAAAGTCGTTCACCGGCTTCCACGCGGGCTCGCCCTCACCCAGGTCCACGGTCGTCCAGAACGACTTACCATTCTGGCTTTCCTTCACGATGCGGAAAGGTCCAACCAGGTTGCCAATCTGGCCGTTCAGTGCGCGGGCAATACCCTTGTTCGCGCCCCAGATCACGCCCAGCATCTCCTCGGGCGTACCGTTCTCCACGTCGGACTGAGTGTGGAACACCCACGCGTCCATCTCAACCTCGTGGCGAGTACCCGCCATGCCGTTAAAATTGGTGGGGACATCAAAGCTCACCTTGTGAGGGACGACGAGGATAGCGCGGGCGTTCTCCACGTCCTTGGTACGGAAGTAGGACGAGGTGTTCGGCATCTTGACGACACGCTGCATGTTTTTTCTCCATGTTCTCACCCCGCGTTTCGGGGTGTTCGATCTGTTTTTCTTGTTCTTGTTCTGTGCAGCCCCTAGACAGGGGCGCAAATCGGCGCAACTAACCGCGTTAGAAACGCGCCTAACGGCCTCGCAGACTAGCCGCGAGGATTCATGCGAGCCTTCAGCTGGACGCGCCGCCACGCATCCGCCTCGACCATCACCTCACTACCATCCGGCAACGCCATAGCAAGGTCATACAAAGCCTCCACACTCAGAGGAAACTCCACCGGAAGCGCAGACCAGTGCTCAGTCAGCTCATCGTAAGCCACCGCCCATCACGCCCCCTTCTTCTTTGCGGAAGCCGCAAGCTCACGGCCCCGCGCCTTCCACGCCTCCACCAGGACCGGCTGGTTATTCATCGCCGTCCCGTAGCGACGCCACAACTCCTGCAACGTCGGCACATCCGAGGCGTCAGCAACCAGGTTGTAAATGTTCTTCTCGTTATCCGACAGGCCATCCAGCGGGTCCGCCACGGAAGCCTTCGGACGATCCGCGTCACCCTCATGCAAACCCAGGTCCACAGGAACGTCATCCACGATCACGCGAGCCTTAAGCTGGTCCACAACGTTCCACTTGCCATTCAGGGCCTTCGCCAAGGACAGGACCGCGTCAGACATGGGCACCTTCTCGTGGTCCCAGTTCTGCCAGCCAAACGCGTCCTCAAGTGCGCGCTCAACCGACGCTACGCTTCCTCGGAAAACCATCCACGGCGCGTCATACCCGCCCCCGGCCTTCATCGTCACCGTCACCTCAGCGGGCGTATCCACCGCCAGGGCCGTTGCACGACCCACATCATCCCGCCACGGGGACTGCTCAGGAATCGTCATCACGCCACCTCCAAAAACTCAATAGGACCAGTAATCGGCGGAATCTCACCCGCACGCTCGCCACCAACCGCAGAGCAGTACTCTCGGACGGGGCACGCCTTACACATCATGCCCGGCGACGCGGGGAAAATCCCCGCCTCAAGACCACGACCCACGTTACTCAGCCACGTCTCCACGTAAGCATCATTCCGGGTAGTCATCGGCACCCAATCCAGGACATTGCCATCCATGCCCATCCAGTACGCGGCCTTCACCACCGGTACCCCAGCAGCACGCAACTGCGCCGCGTACGCCTTCAGCTGGGTCGTAGACTGCGGGGGGTTCCCCGTCTTGAGGTCCACCACAAGCAGCTCGCCATTCCCATCAACGAGAATCCGGTCAATGTAGCCAACATACGGGTAGCCGCCCAGAGGATGCGACACCTTCAACTCGATACCGGGGGCAGTCCGCCCGTCCGCCGTGTCGAACAGGGCGATCTTGTAGTTGTTGGCCTTACGCCAGTCCAGCCAATTCTGAACCATAATCGGCCCGTAATGCCTGGCCCACTCCTCATCCTTCTTGTTCGGGCCACCGCCCTTACCAAGACCAGTCTTGAGAACACGACCGGACGCGTTGATCGTCGTGCCCGCTTCCAGTCGGCGAGCCTTCTCCCGGTCGAACGCGAACGTGAACGCCTTCGCCACATCCTCGCCCAGCAGCGGCACATGCTTATCCGTAGCGAGGCCAACCTCATCAAGGTCACGCGCCTCAGTCACCTCATGCACCGCCGTACCCATCAACGTCACCCAGTACGTCGCTTTGTCCAGACCGTATACGCGGGACAGTCGCCAACGCTCAGCACAATCACTGTACTGTGCCGCGCTGGAATACGACAGCCTGCGAATGGTCCGCTTCTCGTCCATGCGAGCCTTCTCCCTTCTATGGAAAGTGTGCGAAATGTTCGCCTGTGTCGGTCGAACAAGTGCAACACTACCGCAAACTAAACGCCGCGCGCAAGTGGAACACGCAAAAAAAGAGGGCTGCGACCTAAGTCACAGCCCCCAAGCGGGAGAACCAAACCCTACCTCACATGCCGAAATGCGCCTCAATAGCAGCCACCCGCACATGCGACAAATCCGCGACAGGATCACCCTCATCATCCAGGAACGGGTCACGAATCCACCACTTATCCACGCCAGGACGACGAGGAACAATCACGAGCGCATTAGCCTCACGGTCATAGTCAACAACCTTGTCAGCCCCCAGGATGCGGCGCAGGCGAGCCGCCAGGCGCGGCCCCTCACCCTCCGGCACGCCGCCCTGCTCAATGGTCGCCAGCGCCCGCAGGGCCGTCCTGTAATGCCCATTGCGCGTGTCGCTTCCGCGCATCAGCCACGGAACAGCCAGCGGCAATTCGTCAGGCATACGACGTTCACCCGCACGCTTGAGGAAACGACTCCACACAGACGTAGACGTCTCAACCCCGTACTTCTCCCGATACAGGTCGATCATCTGCTGGTAGGCCCACCCCTCATCCACCAGCAGGCGACGAGCCTCATCCTCGTCCACGATCTTCCGCTGCGACACCTTGCATCACTCCTCGAACATGTTGGTAACAACTGCCGCACAACAAACGTTACCACACTGCAAGCCTAACGCGACACCCCACCCCCGCATGACCTCTGTCACACGATAGGCAGAACATAAAGAAAACGGCGGGAGCGCAACCCAAACAGGCCACACCCCCGCCAACCTACCGCGCGTTAAATCACGCCACCCGGCGAGACAACACACGCCGCACAGCACGCGCCCCACGGAACACGCCACCACACGCACAGCACCGGAAACACTCAAACACACTCACAGCAGTCACCGCCTCACCGCACGACTCATACTCAGTGCCGCCACACGACGGACACGACAAGCCCTCACCCTGAGTCCACACGCCCAGGTGAACAGCCGACGACAACCACGGACGCAACCTGTCGAACAACGCCTCAGTCAACTCCACGTCGCCACGGTTGTACGTCTCCATTCTCTGCCACGCGTCCCGGTCACCCTCCATGCAAGCAACCCACAACGCGTGCCCCTCATGCGCAACCTTATGGCCCAGCCCGAGGCGACTAGCGACGTAATCCAGCTTGTTCGACGGGAACTTAAACTCCCGGCGCACCACCGGCAACAAATCCACATTCCTGTACGGGCCAGGCTTCCCCAACCCGGCCAGCACAAACTCGCGGTTCAAATGCTTCACGTCGTACTTGATCCCGTTGAACGTGACCAGGACATCGCACTCGTCCAGCAGTCGCCACGCCGCCTTAACCATCGCCTCATGCCCGTCCTTCTCGTCGGACCAGAACATCGTCTGCGACTCGCCGTACCACTTCGCGGCGAAACAAATCATCCGGCCATCTTCAACGATCTGGTTCAGCCCCACGTTCTGATCCCACAAGCCCCACACGTGGGCCACGGTGGGACTGCACTCAATATCCAACGTCAAAATGCGGGCACCATTACCCGCGTCAACCTTCGCACCCTCAGCTGCAACCGGCGCATTCACACGCTCATGCACATTCTTAAGCGACCCCATAACAACAACACTCCCCCCTGCGATGCGCCGACAAACTCGACCGAGCTACCTCAAAACCAGCCGCACGCAACGTCCGACGCAAACCAGCCGACGACTCCGAGGGATCATCCAACGCCCCAGAAAGCCACTCAGCATCCTCAGAATCCAGCGAACGAATAAACGCCCCCACCTTGCACAAACGCCGCTCCACGAGCCTCACAGACCCCCCTGCAGCCCCGTGTAGCTCACTCAACCTTGCCGCCACAACACATCACACTCCACAACAACAAACACCCGCACGACAGCGGGGGCGCAACCAGGAAACCCCAGCCACGCCCCCAGCGGGAGAACTAAAACTCATCCTCCAACGCGTGCGGCACCTCCGGCACAGGAGGAGCCTCCACCCCATCAGGAAGTAGCTCCACCAACGCGTGACCCCAACGCCACACTTTGTGTGCCCAATCCAGCGTCGCACGCAACCGGCGACCCAACGTGTCACGCTCCACCTCAAGCGACGCGACACGCTGCGACAGACCATCAACCTCATGCTCAAGCCTGTCAACGAGAACCTTCAAGGCATCAAGATTATGGTCCGCGCGCTTAGTCACCAACGTCACCAGAACGCCGCCAAGACCACCCAACGCCGCCCACAACGCAGGCTGCGCCAACAACTCGATAACCATCAGCCCTCCCCAGCATCAACCTCCGGGCCATGCGCCGCCAACCACGGCAACCACACTCGAAGAAACGCCTCAACCTCCGGCATCGCCATCACCCTAGTCACCGTCGCGCACACGCCCAACACCACTGCAGCCCAACCGGACGCCTCGGCCGCCGACACGCCCGCCTGAGCAAACACCAGCGGCAACAACGCCGCCAAAGCAACCGCAACCTGAAACACCGTGCGAGCCACCGCACGCCACGGAAACACCGTCTGCGACGACAAACCATTCATCACGCTACCTCCTTCACAACCTGCAAGACACCCTGCGCGTCCTGCTCCAACACCACGCGCCCAACAACCAAATGCCCCTGATCATCGAACACGCTACAAGCACCATCAAGGCGAGTGCGAACAACACCCGTACACATCGCCCCATGGTCGTCCATAAAGTAATGGTGGCCGCCATCAGACAGCCACCCAGTACGCATCACACCATTGGACTCAAGGAAGTACCACTTGTCCTTCACCTGCTGCCAGCCGGTACGCATCTTGCCGTCATCGCCAAGATAGAACCAGTTCTCACCGTCCTTGACCCAGCCAGTCTCCATCACACCAAACTTCGTGTCATGCGTGGGATGCAGGTAATACCAGGTGCCGTCCTCGATCACCCAGCCGGACTTGAGCCAGCCCTTCTCGTCCGCGAGGAACCACTGGCCGTTGACTTGGAACCAGCCCGTCTCCCACGAGCCGTCATCCTTGCGGTACCACCAGCCGTTGCCTTCCTTCACCCAGCCGGGGCCTTCCGCCTCGCCCAAATGGTCGTACCAATACTGGGCGCGAGACATGTACGCGTCGGCCAGCTCATCGCGCAACGCCGCAGGACAAGCCGTGCTGAAAAAGTCCGAATGCGGGAACACGTTCCCGCGCCACTCAGGACGACCCAGCCCATACGCCGCACAAATAGCAGCCGTCAAATGCGCGCCGGCTTCGACAGTCTCATCCGAAATAGCCCAACCAGTAGACGGGCCACCAATATTCGCATGCTCAATGCCGATAGCCTGGCAATTAGCAGCCCAATTACCCGCATGATAAGCCGTATCCGAATCATGCACATACTGGCATATAGAACCATCCGCATCCACATTGTAATGCGCCGACGTGCCATTAGAAACAAACGCGCCATACACGCCCTGGTGGCTCATGCGCACGCCAGCATTATGATGCAACACCACATACTTCAACGCATAACCACCGCGCCCCTGCGTGAAATTAGACGACCAAATATCGTAATCCGCACTCAAATTAACGTAATCCACAACAACCCCCCAAAAAGTTAGTCAATAACCTGCCACAACGCCGTGGCCTGATCCGGCGCAAGCTCCACCGTCGAATCGTGCTCCTGCAAACAACGCCACACGCGCCCCACATGCTGACACTGGTCACCCTCACCAATGTGCATGCCAGCAGCCCATGGCTTATGCTCGCCAACAAAAACCTTGCCATCAGAATCACACTTCATCCAGCCGCGCCAAAAATCCTTCGGCCCCTGCGCAAACGGCGACAACCACTGGCCCGACACATTCTTCCAGGCGTCACCATCAACCAGAACGCGCTCGCCAGGACCAACCGTCGCAGACAAATCCAACTTCGACACATCCTTCGCAGGCTCATCCCTCACCGCTTCAGCGAAATCCTGCGCCGCCTTCAACGCCGCCTCACGCGACGCCTTCAGCGCGTCACGGCGAGCAAACTCCACCATCACATCCTGATACAAGCCATTCAGCTCGCCATCCGACAAACCCTGCAACGTCACATCAGACAAAATAGCCACACGCACTCCCCCCACTCACATGCTAATCGGGAACGCAACCGTCATGAAACGGTTATACGAACCATCAGTAGTAAACCGCGCAGACCCACCATTCCCGCGCCCATAAATACCCCACTCAACCTGCGGGGCCGCATTAGCGTCAATGATCCCGAAATTGAACAACGCGTTAGACTGCTGATCCGTCGCACCCGCATTAAAAGCCGACCTAACGCTACCCGACGACTTCACCCACAAATACAAATCCACATCACCCGTCGTATTCGCCCAACCAGTCACAAACGACAACACCAGACGACGATACGGGCGCACCGGAAGATTAGCCGCATAGTACTTGTAATACTGGCCCGCACCGACGCTGTACGAGGCGCCAGACGCGTTATACGTCTGCGAATCCAGCTCAACCTCATTCAACGCTCGCAACAGCCACGAACCGTCCCCAGCCTTCGATCCATCAGCCTTATACAACTGACCCAAAATATCCAAATACGCCGGGTTAGAAACAGTCGGCGCAACACCATGCTTAGCCATCTCATCAATAGCGCCCTTGGCATTAGCAGTAGACGTCGCCACCTGAATTAGGCCCGCACTATTAAAAGCCTTCGCCAAACCCGCCAACAAAGGCTCATTGTACTCAGGCAACTTAACGCCCTTCAAACTATTCTCAGCCACACTCAACCTCCACACGACGCCCCATCACAAGGGGCACACAAACTCCATCTCGAAACGGTAATCGCGCACAATGGACCCGTTACCATTCGACAAAATGCCCAACGAGAACTTCTCGCCAGCCTGCGCATCAACAAGGCCACTAAACATCGGCGTCGCCAACTCGCCATAAGGCGAAATCGCGTTGCCATACAGGTCGCCCCAATTCGCCTCAGTTGCATCACCGCGCAACAACTGCACCTTAACCACGGTATCCCACGTGTTTGTGTGAATGGCGGCCCAACCCGTCAACTTGTACCGGCCCGCGCGAGGCGCAATCAAATACGTATTATTCACAAGGCGAATAGCCTTGCCGCGCGAGGACGTGTCCGCACGCAACGAGGCGCGCAAGGTTGAACCCTTCTGGATAGACAAATACGTTTTTCCGGAAGAATACCTGTAATAGGGGGCGGCCCCCATATCCAGCCACGACAGAAACAACGGACGCTCACCAGGCACGCCCGAGAACACATCCATGCCCTTAGTGCCCATCACAACCTTATCGCGCCACGCCCCACCCTTAGCCTTTGAACTAAAGACAATCAGCGGATCGGCAGTATTAGACGATGGCTCCAACGACAAGCGATGCTCGCCCTCAACATTCGACGTGCTCACCGTGAGCCGCCCGCCCTCAATACTCTTGCCAACCAGGTTATCCGCAATCAGGTCACCCGTAATCACAGCCCTCTCGGCCCGCAGCTTCGACACCACGGACTCCTCAAACTTCGCAACCTTCGCAGACAGTTCCTTCGACGCCACCAGCTTGTCCGCCGTGATCGACCCGCCAGCCAACAGGCTTCCCGTGATCGTCGCATCCCCCGCCACCTGCAACATGCGGGTCCACATATCCGACTCCACATGAATACTCGACGTCGTCAAAGCGAACTGCACCCAATTCCGGCCATCCCACCGGAACCGGTACTCGACAAACCCGTCCGCTCCGCGCTGCTCATACACAGCGCCCAACGGCGGCACCGCGCCAATATCCCGGAAATACGACTTCGGGTCCTTCTCCGACGACGAAAACATGAGACGCGCCCGCTGCACATCACCCTGCGCCCCCTGCAACGTCGAACGCAACGACTGCAAATCCTGCGCCGTCCGCTCGCGAGCCTCACTGAGCTCACGGTAAGCCGCGTCAGCCTTCTCCCACGCCGCCTTCGCAGCCGCGCCAGTCTTACGCACCTCCTGCCCCTCAGCGCCCGCATACACCAGCCCATCCTGCACAACCGACGAGCCAGCATCTAGCACGCCAGACGGCGCGCCAGACGGGTCAACCTGCACGCGCACATCCGACCCCGGCTTGAACACGCCGCCACCGGACGGCACGTTCACCACATTCCCAGGCTCGCCAACCTCCACGCGGATTGTCCCATTCTCACCCGCGCCAACAACCTTGCCCGGCACGCCCGATACCACCGCGTCCGCAGCCTTCGGCGCATCCAACCAGAAAGACGCTTTGCCAGCCATCACACCACCTTCTCTCGCACGTCAACGCGCATCGTCTGCGCGCCGCCCGAAAAGTCCATCACCAGGCCAGTCACAACCCCGGCAACCGTTTCATCGTCAGGGGTACGCACCTGAATCAAGTCACCCAGGTCCAGCCGGTAATCCTGCACGATCTTGAACGAGCGCACGTCACCGCCAGACGTCGCCTCACGCATCGCCCGGTCAGCAGCCGCAACAATCTCATCCTGCGACCCCGCCTGAACCTGCAACACCTTATGCACAACCCCATACAAGGACGCCGCGCGAGGCCCCGCGTTCACCTCGACCGTATGCGACAAGCCGCCCGAGTGAGACTTCCCGCCCTCCGTCGAATTGGACACCGCCGTCCACCTATTCGGCACCGCATGCGACGCCTTCCTGGCTTCCGACAGCAACAAGTCCTCACCCGAATACGAGGCCACCACGCCGCGCCTGGTCGAATCCACCACATGCAGAGCGTCGTCCGCCCCCACGTAGAACCGCAAGCCGTACATTTCTGCGAGCTTGCCCAGCGCCTCCACGCGTTTGTTCCCCCACGACAAGCCGCCAGGAAGAACAGGATCATCGCACTCCAACACGGGAACAAGATGCGGGTAGCACAAGCGCTCCACCTCGCGCTTCAACGTCGCCCCCGCGTCGGGGGACGTCGGAAACGGGAAATCATCATCCACAAGACGCTGCAGCAGCGAATACGCCGTCACCTTCACCGGCCCCGTCGTGCCAGCATCCCACGTCACCTCATGCAACAAGAACGACCCGCGATCCACCACGAACGGGGACGCCCCCTGAGGCTCCACATGCACCATCAGCCGCGCCACCTGACCATACGGCGCAAACGGCGACCACTCATTCACAGGCGTCCAATCCGGGGACAACGTCAACGACAAACGCTCCTGCGTTGTCTGTCCAGACGACAACTCCAACTGGCCCGCCTCCACCGGCACATCATCCGCCAACACGACACTCCCGCGCGTCACCTTCACTGTTGCCCACACGCGGCACGGCAACGTCAGGACGTCAACACTCAATTCCTCGGGACTTCTCACGCTACAAACCCCACGCCCTTCATCACGTCCAGCACTGTCCAGTTCCCCCACTTGCGGCCCTGAGCGATAGCGTCGCCCCACGTTGCAGACGGGATTACTGCACCGTCTAGCCCCCACTCGCCCTTCGGGCCAGGGAAAGGCTGCATCGTCCACTCGACATCAATCTGACGATCACCCTCGGGGGACAGTCGGTCGTACCGGGCCGACTTCACCAGAACGCTCCTGACTCCGTCCACGCCCTTCGCGGGCTGCCCCAACGCGATCAACGTCAACCCAGGGGCCTCTAGCACGTCACGCACCTGACGGACCCTCTCAGGCGTATCCACGACGAACCTTGACGAACCTGTCAGCTTGCCGCGCTTGAACCGGATCACGCCGTTCTCGTACTCGCTGACTTGGTTCTCCCAACGCAATAGGTCGCCCGTGTCCTCATACAAGTCCACGAACACGCCGTGACCATCCTGAGGGGCGACCGCCGCGCCACCATCCGGGCACCCGGTAGCAGTCCGCGTCAACCACACCGGCCCGTACGTGCGACCATCAGCCCCCTCAAGCGTATAACCGACCGCCTCACCCACAGGGGCCAGCACATACGAGAACACCCACGGGCTAAACCACGGGTCCTGCCACCTGTGCTCAATCTTGCACACGAACTTCCCGTCCGCCTTCAGCACGCCGCCCACGTTAACCGCGAACGTCGGCAACCCCGTCACACGGTGAATAAACCCCTTAAACATCGGCCCCTGAACCATGCCCAAAAACACCTCCAAAAAGGCCCCCAGGCGGGCGACCACGCCCCCACCAGCACCAGCCGGTAGGGGAGTAGCCGCCCGCCCCGCACGAGGGCTTTACGCGCCCATACGCGCATACTCAACAACACGCCCATCAGCCACGTCACTAATGAACGTCTCAAGCTCCGTCTCATCCGACAAACGCAACCCAAACCGGGCACCACGCAACGACTCAGGATCAACACGAACCGTCAGACGCGAATCCTGCGACACGTCAAAACGTCCGCCATCAAACACGCGCATCCGCACGCCAGACCCGGCCTCAACCACGCGGCCAGCCATCGCCTCAGCCTCACGCACAGCAGCATCCGCCTCACCACGAATACCACCAGCCAAACCCTGCGGAATGAACTCACCGAAACGACGGAACACCTTCGACGGGCTGTTAATCTCCAACACGCCGCGAGCCGCACCAACCGTCTCAGACGCCATCCCCACAGCCGCATCAGTCGCCCACCCGGTAGCACGCTCAATACCCTGAGCGAAACCCTCCGGCACGCTATAACCGATCTTGCGGAACACCTTCGACGGCGAGTTAATGCTCAACGCCACCTTCACAGCAGACACCGCAGAATCCGCCATCGACTTAGCCGACGCAATCGCGCCACGCACGCCGCTCATAATCGCGTTCGCAAACGAGCTTGCCGCGTTCGCGCCCATGCTCCACAATCGGCTCGCCAAGCCGCCAACAGCCGACACAACCTGCGACGCCAAATGCGAACCAGCCGCATAAGCAACCGCCCCATACGACGAAACAGCCGACGCAAACGACGAGCCACCAGACGAACCTGGCTGAGCATAATTCGGCGTAGACAAACCAGAATGGGCCTGATTACCTACCAAGGCGCCCGCTATCTGAGCCGACATCTGAGCAGCCGCAATCGCATTCACATACGAGGTGGCATTGTTCGTGCCCGCCGACGAGAACTTCGCCGTCTTACCATCCAACGTCAACGCCCAACCATCAGCCGTCTCGCTAATCTGCACGCCCGCACCAGACAGGGCCTTAATCAGCTCATCCGTTGTCGTAGCGCCAGCCGCCGCCGCCTTCACGCCAGCATTAGCACCCAACTCATCCAACGCCGCAACAACGCCCTGCTTCATCCCGTCAAACGAGCCAGTCACCGCATTATGGAACTCCTGCAACGCCGGGGTAGCCCCCCAAGCCGCACCCTGCAACGCCGGACCCAGCCCATTGACCTGATCCAACAACTCCTGCAAATGCGCGCGACCCGCATCCGACGTATCCGCCAACGCGTCCTTCAACTGCTGCAAATACTGAGCACCCTGAGGCAATTGAGCCAACTGCTCCAACACCTGCGTGCTGAAACCAGCCGACGCCAAATCCAACATGTTCTGCGCAACCTGAGCCTGAGCATCCACCTGAGCCTGCAAGTTCGACAACACAGTCTCAACCGACTGCACCGCCTCACCATTAGCATCACGAGCCGCCGCCCCCACATCGATCATCGACTGGCCGACACGCTCAATAGCCGCATGCAAACCCTCAGCCTTCTTCGCGCCAAAACCCCACTTCGCAAAGTTCTGATCCATCGCAGCGCCGAAAGCCACCGTATTGTACGCCAGCCGAGCCTGATCCGCCTGCATCTTCTGCCACAACAAATCAGTATTCCCAACCAACAAGTTATGCAACGACTGCTTATCCGTCGCATACCCCATCGACTTCGCATACTCCTCAAGGCCAGCACGCAAACCAGTCACAGAATCCAACGCCGAATCCAGCGTCTTGTCCCACTCCTGATTCGACGCGCCGCCCTTGACCAGCTCCTCGCGCATCTGACGCAACGCCTCAGCCGCGCCCGCAAAGTTACCAGAACGAGCAATCTCACCAATACGGTCAAACGCGTCCGAGATATTGACAGCAGCACTTGTCGCATGGACGTTACCTGCGCCCAGTTCCCCAAGGCCAGCGGAAAGCCAGTTAGCCCAGCGAGGAGCTTCCCGGTAATTCTTCAACGCCAGGTCAACCCCAAAGGGCGTCTTGGCGTGCTTCCCACTCGGATCAGCCTTCGCCACAACCTGGCCCATCAGAGCCGACACCTTAGCCGACGCCCCATCAGCGCCCTCCGCGACCTTCGTAAACGCGTTAGCGAGATCATTACTCAACGCGTCCGTTGCCCGGTTAGACCACGAAATCAGGCCACCCAACGCCAAGCCAGCGCCAGCAATCGCCAGGCCCCACGGGCCAGCCAAGAACGACACCACGCCAGCCGCACCCTGCGCGACCTTACCCATCGCGCTCGCCGCCTTCGACGCCACGCCACTAAACCGGCCAACCTTGCCAGCAACGCCAGCGCCAGCCGCTACAGCCGCCGCCTCGCCAGCAGCCGCGCCGCCCTCAAGCGCCGCCGCGCCCGCGCGAGCAGCCGCAAACCGCGTCAACGCATCCTTAGCCGACAACAAGTCGCCCTTCAAGCCAGACACCGCGCCAGACAGGGCCTTCACCAGGGACGCCGCAGACGACAAGCCACGGAAAGCAATGAACCCCGTCGCCACCGCCTCGACAGCGCCAGGAATACGAACCAGCGTGTCCAGCAGCTTAGCCAACGCCTCAGCGACCGGCGTCGCAACCCGGCCCCACGACTCGATAGCGCGACCCAACGCCGGGCCGCCCTTCTCCACAGCCCTCGACAAAGCCGGACCCAAACGCTCCGCCGCGTGAGCCAACGCCTCCAAAGTCGCGCCAACCACAGGCGACAAGCCCCTGCCGAGCGACCCCATGAACGACATCAGAGACCCCAAGCCGCGCGACACCTTCGGCCACACACCCGCAATACGCGACAAGCCATCCGCCAACCCGTCGAACAGGTTGTGGAACCCCTTGTTGAAGTCCTTGCCACTAAACGCCGTCAACAAGCCCTTCGCGAGCTTCCCGCCCACGCGGCCCATCGCGTCGCCAGCCTCAGCGGCCAACTTCGACCACGACGTAGCGAACTCGCCCCACACGCCCCGCGTCTCATCCTTAAACGCCGACCACGCCTGATTCATGCCCCAGAACACGCGCTTCAAGCCAGTCTGGAACTTCGCACTATTCACAACGTTATTTACGGCCTCAAGCCCATCAGCGAAACGCTTCATCGTCGCCCCGCCCTCAGCCTCAGCCGCCCGGTAGAACCCGTGCAAGATGCCGCCCGCACTCCACACGGCGCGACCGAAATCCTTCAACGTGTCAATGCCACGGTCGATAATCTCCTGCAACCGGCCTGACGACTCGGCCTTTACCAGCCAATCCGCGTACTTGTCCGTAGCCTCACCGAGCCACCCCAAGAACCGCTCCATCGTCTTGGACCCGTGCTTGCCCAGCACGCCAAGGATCGTCATCAGCGAATCAGTGTGCTCACCCAGCTTTTCAACGCCCGCGGCTGAATGGTCAAACATCTCCGCAATATGAGGCTTAAGCACCCGGTCAAACGAGTCAATCAGCTTACCGAAATGCCCGCCCATCGCCTTCGACAACCGGGCAAACCCGGCCTCCATCTCAGGGAAGAACGAGTCCGTAATCTTCGCGAGCTGACCGTCCGACACCGCATCCCAGAACCCATGCTGAGCCGCGTCATTCATCTTGTGGAAAGCGTCCTCAAGGCCGGGCACAATCTCCGTCGCAACCTTCGCCGCCTGCACCGCCGTATAGCCGATAAACCCAGCAGAAATCGCCAGAGTCGGACCCAACAAGGCCGCAGCCTGCAACACGTGACCAACCGCGCCACCAAGCGTAAACGTGTGCTTCAACAACTGCGTCACGCCAGAACCGGCCACCGCGAACCCGGCACCCACAGCGCCAATCACCGGCACCATCTTGTCCAGATTCTTGACGAGGTCCCAAACGTTCTGCGTCAAGTCCTTCGCCAAACGCCAACCCGACATCGCAGCCAACGTCTCCCGCGCAACAACCATCGCCTTGTGGTCGATCACCGGGCGCAGCTTCACCCACCTGTCACGAGCCAACATCGCCAACCTGGCCGCCGCCACATACCGGGACGAGTGATCCAACCCGAGCTTGAACTCCAACTCAGTGTCATCCCACCTGCGCTTGAAGTGCTTCAGCTTCCGCCCCACCTCGCGCAGCTCATGGTCACTCATGTTCGGCTTAATATCCAGATGGAAAGCATCATGCTTACCGAAAGCCCGCTCACGCATCTCATGACGCAACTTGTTCAACGCCGCATCCACGCGGCCAGACTTCACATCGACGTCAGGGTCAACTACGTACTTCCACCCGTGAGCGAACTCGCGCTCCATGCGAGACCGCAACCTTCGCAACGCGCCGACGTCGTTCAGGTCCTCGTCAACACGCCACTTGACCTTGCCGACGTACGCCTTCGAGAAAAACCCGTCCAGCACGCCACGCGCGCGCTCCTGCCACTGGTCGTCAGGCCGCAACTCAAACTCGACCGGCCCCAACGCGCGGAACGCCCTGCGCATCTCCTCACCGCGACGCCCATACCACATGCGGAACGCCGACTCCGTATGCCCACGCCAATACGAATCCTCGTCAGGATGAGGACCCTTAAACTTCAACCGCTTAGCCGCGTCACGCTTCATCGCGTCCAACGCCGACGACCAGTGCCGCCTGATCGTATCCATGTCACCGTCGTACACCTTCGACAACACGCCAGCGTGCCGCTCAGCCGCATCATCAAGGCGATCAGCCATCGTGCCGATCTTCGCGAACTCGCGCTCATCAAAATGGATGCCCATCTGGACATCCTTCACCGCCGCCTGCGCCCGCTCAGACATCACCCTCACGCGCTCACGCAACGCGTTTTCGTCCAACTCGACGCCAACCTCAAGCGGCTGCAAACGACGCTCAATAGCGTCCAAACGCCGCGACAAGTCACCCCAGAAATCCTTAGTATCCGGCGTCACCTTCACGGCAAGACGCGCAACAACATTACCGGCCTCTGCGCCCAATCACATCAACCCCCCTCACACAACAAGCCCCGCGAGGAGGGCGAGGCAGACCATCCGGTCACCCAGAAACGAGGTCCACGAACATCTGCCTCACGCCCTTCACGGTGCATTTCTCCGCCGCAAACGTTTGCTTCACCCCAGGACGGCCCGGCCACAAATACGGACGCCGCGACTTCCCAAAACCAGTCGCCACCGTATTCACCGAAATGTTGTCAAACACGTCCGCCATCAACGACATCTCCCGCGTCCACCCACGCAACTCAGGCATCTCCGCCAACAACGCCTGCGTCCAACAACCATCCGGCAACCCGCGCACCAGAGCAAGCAAAAAACGCGGGGACGGGGAACCACTCTCTACCGCCTCCACCAGGTCAATCCCGTAGTGAAGTCGAAAGTCAACGTATATCCCCGTCCCCGCTTTATCCAGCAAGCCCGCGACGGCTAGGCTTCCCCCACCTGCGTGCGCTCAAAGTAGAGCGACACAAGCGTGTCCAGCACAGCCGCATCCTCACCAATGTCATCAAGCAGCGCCTCAGCCGCAGCCTTATCCTCCGCGACCAGCATCAGCACGTCACGATAAAACTCCGTCACATCCGCCCGAGACTCGCCCGCCCGGCGAGCAGCCGCCAGCTCATCGAAACGCTCACGCTCAGCCTTGCTCACTCGCATCAGGCCACGGAACACCACGCCGCGAACCGTCAGGTTCTTGTACTTGTTGTTCGCCTCAGCGCGCAGAGCATCCAGGTCAAGGTGTTCAAAATCAATCGCAGTCATTACAAACCTCCAAAAATAGTGCCACAGTGGTATGCCAGGAAAAACAAAGGGAGCGGCCCGTGTGGCCACCCTGGCACCCGCCCCACGCGGGCCACCCCCTCAAGCCACAATCAGGCCAGCGACATAACCTCGCCGATACCGAGCGTGTTACCGTTCCTGTCCTCAAGAATCTCGAACTTAATCGGCAACGACGCCAACTCCTCAACGCTGTTCACGTCAAAGTCGCCATTAGCGACCAGGTCCGCCTTACCCGCGTGGATAAAGCACACGTTGCCCTCATCCTCCACGACGATCAGCAGAGCACAATGCTCAGCAGTCGGCTTCGACTTCGCATACGTGATACCGTCCACCGTCGCGGCGTTAGCGCCAAGGTAACGCTTAATCGACGCCGCATCGAACTGCTCAAGCGCAATCTCGATAGAATAGGAAACGTCACCAATCGACGTGCGCAGCTTCTTCTTCTGCAGCGAACCCTTCGTCGTCACGTCGCCGCCGCTACGAGACGCCTTAAAAGGATTCTCCGCCGACGTGTGACCGATATTCGTCCAACCCGTCAGGGCGGTAGTCTTGTTCGTCTTGTACGCCGTGAGCGTAGGGGCCTTAGTGTCAACCGGCGCAGTGTAAATCTGCGCAGTCGCCACAATCAACGTCTTGTTATCATCCATCGCCATAACAACCTCACCATTCCTGCACCATCATCGGTGCAACACCACCAGTCGCGCCTGGAACACGAAACGCTCCACGCCCACCGGCAAATCCTGATACTGAACTGGGCCGGTAGAATCCGCCCAGTCCTCACGACGGCGAGGCCGCTCCATCAGCTCGAAAGCCTTCACGAAAGACTCTCGGCCAGGAACCCGCCTGCCCCGCGCCGCATACTTGCGCAACAACTCGATAATCGACCAGCTAATCCGCCACGCCACATCCTCAGCGTCCAGCCCGGACGTGAACGTGTGGACCTCGAACTCCAACACGTCAACCGCGTCATCCGACCGGATGAACTGGCCTCCCGTCGTGGGCTGCACCTCCACAACCATCACGTACGGGACCGAGTTGCCCTCCTCGATACGAGACCTGCAGGTCACCCCATCAGGCAGGTCCGCCTCCAACCAGCCGGGCAGGAACGTCTCAACCGTCACATGCCTACCGTGGTTCAACTTCGACGCGTCAAACACGGCCACCAGCAGCAGCAGCCGCCAACGCCCCCACACCCTTAGCGGGGCCAATGTGAATGACCCTCTGCCCGACGATCTTCCCCGAGTCATCAAGAATCGGCTTGTACCGCGTCTCGCCGCTGCGCCCGTACTCGATAGCCGCCGCCGCACCATACCCGTCCTCATCAGACAGGACGATATAGCCGTCAACCCACGCCACGTAGGACTCGATCTTCGCGTGACCCTGGTAACGGTGGGCGGCGAGCTTAGCCTTAGCGACCGCCGCCCGCTTGTTCGTCTGACCCCGAATCTCACGCCGCACCTGCGGCATATGAGACACGATCTTATTCAACCGCTGCTCAGTCACCAGCATGGTCGCCACCGGCACCACCACCAATCCCAGCCAGATTCGACGGCGGACGCGGCTTGCACTCAAACTCCCAATGAGTAGTCCTGCGCGTCCCACGCTTCAACGCGGGCGGCGCAGCCGCGTCCCACTGTTTGCCATCGAACTCGATCAACGTCCACGCGCCGACGTCGGTCAGCAGCTCCCCGTCAACCGTGCGAGGCTCAACCAGAATCAACGCAACCTCGTTCGTCAACTGGCCCTTCGCCGCGCCACGATTCGCCCTGATCTGCTTCATCGACATGTAGCACTTGTACGGGCGCTCCAAGTCCGGAACAGTCACCAGGTTCCCCCGCGCATCCCTCGCACGCTTACGCCCATACACAACGCCCGTAATCCGCCTGTGTCTGCCAACTGCCACTACAGGTCCCCCTCACTCCACTTGAAGCGGGCACCCGGCAACCACCAGTCACACCTGCGCCAACCACGATCAAAATCCCTCGACGTCGGCGCAGCGGGAGAGTGAACAAACGTGTGAACAACCGACAGGGTTGAATCCAACCCTGCCGCCTGCCTCAACGTCCGCACCTCATCCGGCGTATAAAACACCGTGCCCGTACGCAACGCCAAGTCCGTGTACGCCTCCGTCTCATCACCAGCGCGAGACTGAACAACGGACTCCGACAGGTCCATGTAACGGACACACGCGTTACGGACGATTGTCTTAACGACCGGGGGAACGGCATCCGCCATCCACGACGGCCTGCCATGCAACCTCGCCAAGTTCGACGCATCCCAAATCACCGCCGCCGCCGTGTCCTTCTCGTCAGGCGACAACGCGTACTTGAGACGAGCCTCCAACTCGGCCACGCTAATCAACATCTCCCGGCGTCGAACCGCTTCCGCTTCCGACACGGGCGGGGCAACTTCCTCAATTTCGCTCACGCGAACACCCCCTCAAGCCAAGGGGGGCGCGCCCCAGGGTTGACACCTCGCGCACATTAACGGGATGCAAGCCAACCACAGGGGCAACGCCCCACCATCACAGGTGATCCAGTTGCCACTCCTCAGGGGGCGGCGGCGGACCACTCGCCCCCGAGGCCGGAACCACTGGATCGTGCCTTCAACCAGCAGCAGCAGTCGTGTGCTTAGAACGCTTGTCCAAGCCCAGCGCCTTACCAACCGCAACCTTATCCGTGCCCTCAGCAAAGTACTTGTCCGTGCCGCCCAGCTTGAGCTTGACCGCACGCAGCGAGTACTGGTCGTCGGAAATCTTCTCAACGCCCGCAGTCTCATCCCAGTACACAACCGGGTCAAGAACCTGCTGGAAGCCATACCAGGTATTGACCGTGGAACGCTCCTGCTGACGCATCGTGTCGTAGTCGCGCAACCAACGCATCGCAATACCCGAATCGGAAATGCTGGTCGCGCCCTTCACCGACTCAGGAACATGCGGCGCAGCGTTCAGGAAGATGAACGCGTCACCGGCCAGAGCGTACGCCTCGTCAGACGGCAAGTCCTCCGACACAACGATGTTGAAGCCCTTGACCTTGCCCAGAACAGCGTCAGCAAACGCCGTCTCAGCCAGCTTGTCGCCAACCGACGCGGCCTTCACAAAGTCCGCCGACTGCAACAGAGTGTCCCAGTCGGAACCCACAACCAGGGTCCTCGACACCTTCGACGCGCCCAACAGGTTCAGAGCACGACGCGCCTCAATAATATCCTTGAGGACATTGTTTTCCTTCGCGCCAATCTCAACCGTGTACTTGCCCGTCTTGAGAGCCTTCACGGCACCGTACTCAAGCTTGCGGGCAACCGCGTGTGCCTGAGCGGGCAGGATCGACGTGCCCCAACCGTTGAAATCGAACTCCCACTCCTCATCCGTCAGCGACGTCGCAGAATACGCGTTACCGCCGAAACGGACCGCAATCTTGCGCTCCTTGTACGGGTCAAGAATCAGTTCCTGCGCACGGTTATTACGCCACTCATAATCGTGAGCGGGCAGAATACCCGGCACCTTCACATTCAAGGTGTCATCCTTGGCACCCTTGAAATCCTCGATGCCCTTCTTAGCGAAAAGCGTCGGAACAACCAGTTCGCGCTCCGTCAATGCGACCGCAGTCGCAGCAAGCTTTTCCGGCTTCACCGGGGTATGAGTAACAGCCACCATACCAAAATCTCCTCTACAAACTCAGAAACCAAACAACCAGGAGACGTCAAATGCGAGGCACGCGACTGCGCACATACTCGCGCGCGTCAAACTCTGCGTCCGTCTCCTCAGCGGGAGCCAAACCCCCGCCCTTGCGAGGCAGACCCGCCGCGCCGCCAGTCGCGCCCACCAGGGACGCCAACTCCTCGCACGCCGCACGCATCTCCTCAACCGTGCCATCCTTGACGAACTCGAACGCCTTACCGGGCAGGTTTGGGAACTCATCGCGCACCTGCTGACGCACGCGCACACGATCAAGCTCCGCCTCAATCTGACGGGTTTTCTCGTCAGCCGCCGACAATGCGGCCTCAAACTCCTCAGCCGTCTTGAGGTCCTTCACCGACTCCTGAACCTCGCGCAACTGCGTGCGATACCTCGCCGCCTCGTCACGCGCCCCCTTCAGCTCACGCTGCGCCCACTCAGGCAATTCATCAACCTTGCGAGGAGAGCCATCCTTGCCCTCACCCGCGTCAGCGCCCACCTGCGCCTGCTCCGCTGCTTCAACCTGCGCATCCTCGCCGCGCGCTCCCGGCGCGCCACCCTCAACCGCCTCAGCCTCGTCAGCCACATTCTTCTCGTCCGCCATCACACACTCCCAGAAAACAAAGCCCGCGAACGCCACCAGGACGAAACGCGGGAACCACTTGAAGCCGCCAGGGCTTCCACCAACACGCCTACCGCTTGAACTTGCGGTAGTAGTAACTCCGCCAGCCGGACTTGCCCTTCAAGCCCTTACCGCCGAAATCGTTGTACCAAAGATTCTGCATCTCCCGATTCACCGCGAAACGAGAACCCTCAATGCTTGACCCCGCAAAAAGGGGCAACGCGTAACAATGACAATTCGGGTGATAGCCGTGAGTACCATTAGCATGCACAATGTCATGCCGCAACGCCTCACGCTTCCCCGAATACACCGCGCCGCGAGACAACAACATCGCACAAAACGCGCACGGCGTACCCGTCCCAGACACCCTAATCCACGCCTGCCGAGCTGGATCACGATCACCCATGTCACGCACCACCGACCGGACGCCGCCCGCCGCCGCCTGCTGACCAACACCAGCCACAACGCCAGACGACACCTCGCCAGCCTCCAACCGGGCACGCAACAACGCCTGCGCCGCCTTCACATCCGCATCACGCAACGCACCCAGGTCCGGCGTCGCCTGCTTATCCACCGCAACACGCACACCAGCCAACGACCCCTTAGCCGACAACGGCAACCCCGCAGCCTCGCTAAACTCACGCACCAGCTCACCCAGCGTCACCTCGCCGCCCTGCGCGTGACCGCGAATAGGGGAGGGGACCGTGCGGCCCGTCTGCAACGCCCTCAACAACCTGTAGAACGCCACCCCCAACATAGCGCCACGATCCCACGGCTCCACAAGCACCTCACCGAACCGGGCCGCAACATCGCCGCCCTTATCCACCTGCTCCCACCAGCGGGACACATCCTGCACAGTCCCCAAACTCAACTGACCCAACGCCCGCTCAAACGCCCTCAGCAGAGACTCCACACGCGCATCTCCGGCCACTACAAGTCACCGCCAGCCAAAGACACAGGCGCGGCATCCGAGGCCGTCACAGGCTCATCTAGAGCATCCTGCGCGCCCATCGCGCTAAACCCCTGAACAGCCGCACCAAAATCAGAACCCAAACGCTCCGACACCGCCAGCTCATCCCAACGATCCAACTGAACCGGCGACACGCCAGGCACCATCTCCCACAAGCCGCGAGACGGCACCCCAATCTCCCGCAACTTCGACAGCGCATCCGCCGTCTGAGACAAAGCAGCCGATTCAAGGTCGCGCCATAGTACCTCGTTATGCTCCCACTGGTCGCGCTCCGCGCGACCCTCAAGAACCATGCCCACACGCAACGTCCGCTCCCACGACTCACCAAACTGAGTCCGATACAACTCCACCTTGCGGCGGAACGACTTCTCCGCCGCATTCAACGCGTCAGCAGACAAGTTCGCCATCTGGCCGAGGAGGAAGTTAGGAGGCGTCTGCGAGATAGCCGAAAAGTCCTTAATCAGCGCATCCATCGCCGCGATATAGCCGGACTGGTCGCCAACCGGCAGGGAACCAAACTTGCCATCCGGCGACGAGTTGACCAGGAAATCACCAGGCCCCGCCGCAATCGGCTGACGAACAACCCCACCATCGGGGCCAACCACCGGCATGCCGTCCGCGTCCACAGCAACCGCAGGCTCCAACCCGGTCGCCCACAACACGCGATGCGCACCATGCGACTGCTCAAGCAGCAGATTGAAAAGCATCTGGTTAAACGAGTCCTGCCACTGCTTCAACGGTAGGACCGCGCCCTGCACGCGCCCCTCGTCGTCCATCTGCGACACAAACCGCGTCACCGGACAATGCCCATTACCACCATGCGCAACGCCAGGACCAACGCGAGGCTCGCCACCACCACGAGGCAGAACCACGTCGTAACGGTTGTAACGATCCCACGCGACCGCCAGGCCAGGCTTCGGACGACCATCCGGCCCCTCGCCAGGACGGCGCATCACCGACAATGCAAGAATCGCGTTATCATCCGACAGGGCATCCTCGAACAAGCAAACAGTCCGCAACGCCGACAAGACACGAACATACGCGCGGCCATCCTGGCCGACCTCAACCACCGTAAACGCCTGACCATACGCCACCGCACTACGATGCACCTGCGCCTGCTTCGCATCCAAATTGCTACGCTGCCACAAGTCCCACTCGGGGGTCTCAGACGAACGCTCGTCACCTGCCCTCTGATCCCCCGAGCGGAACCCATCAACCGCCAACGCCTGCACCGCCGCATTAACCGGAATCTCACACCAATTCTGACGAGCACGACGCATCATCGCCTTATGCTCAGGCAACATGCCCTTCGGAGAATACGGGTCGTCAAAATCACCACGCAAATACGCGTCAGCAACCTCAAGCCCATCCTCCCAATCGCGCCTCAACACCCGCAAGCCCTCACCAACAAGAGCCTCCAACGAATCACCAGCATCAATCAACGCCACAACACATCACCCCTCAGAACCGGAAGAACGACCCCCCAGCCTTCGCAACCGGCCTCGACGCCATCTCAGTCTGATAATCCCGATACGCGCCAAACGCCAACATCGCCGCCGCATACATATCAATCTTCTTCTTCGACTCACGGCCAGCCTTCATAAACGACACACCATACGGCGTATCCTTACGCAACACATTCAACACATGACGACGGAACGACGCCGCCAACTCACGCGAACCACCATGCGACACCCGGCCATCCAGAATCGCCGCCATAAACGCCTCATGCAGGCCCACCGTCCGCTTACGAGAACCACGCATATCCCACGCAATCGGACCCCTATCCGACGCGCGAGCCACAAGCCGCTCACCATAATCCAAAGTCCACTCATGAATGTACGACTCCCACAACGCGACGTCCGCGTAGAACCCAACGACGTCGTAATCACGGAAACACCTGTGGACCATAGAGTCCACGCGCTCACGGTCAACCTCCCAGTCGCCCGCAAGGTCCAACGGCTTCTCCTCAAGTAACAACGGCACCATCAAACCATCCGACACGCGGATAGCGATAAGCGCCGTAGAGTCATCCGACTTACCACCATCAAACCCGAGCACAATCCGATCACCAGGCTCCAACGTCGCCTTACGCTCAATACGCTTCCACTCAGCCGACGAGAACAAGTTCCCCTCCGGTTGCCACACCTGATTCAAGTACATGCGGCGAGACTCCGACGTCGGACGCGACGGATTCAACACCGACCGCCACGCCTCATCAGCATCACACCACACCGAATCACCACGCACAGCGTTATACAAAACCTTGAACACCCGCTCATCCAACGGCGTATCATCCGGGGCCTCCAACGAGTCATAAAACACGTCAGTCTCCGTCGTCAGGCCCTCTAGCGACTTCATGTACGCCTCACGGTCGTCCTCAGCCACCGAACCCTCACCAGGCTTATACGCATTCGTAATAGCAAGGTAACGCGACTTCATCTTCGTCGTATTACCCTCAACCGTGTTTTTAAGCTTCTGCCCGTTATTCTGAGGCAACCAGTGCTGCGTGTTATGAGTAACGACGCAATGGCTCGCCTGGAACAAGTGCGACTCATTATCCACCGCAATACAGCGAACAGGGCGAGACTCCACCTGCTCAATGTCAATCGACACCCACTCACGGCGCTCACGCAACGGCGAACGCTCAGCCTTGCGAGGCATCAAGAACGGATTAAGGCCCTCAATCATGAACCCCACCTGCCAATAGCCACCATTACGAGAACGCTCATCCACCACGTAACGCTTATGAGGCAAGAACCCCAACGACGCTGCAAGCTCAAACACCTGCTCAGCCAAACGATCACACCCAACAAACACGGCGTAACCATCCGCGCGAGCGCACCCATCAGAATCCATCAAACCGCGCAACAAGTCCAACCGCTGCTCAACACTCGACTCCATGAACACATCAGGAATGTGCTTATCCCAGTAACACGGGAGAGTACGGAAAACCTTCGCATGATCCGGCCCCATATCAACGCCAAACCCAGCACGACCCGAAAAACTCAAACGAGGCGCGCCGGAATTGCCGACACGATGCAACGGATAACCGCGACGCTCAAACTCGCCCATCACCCAATCCTCATCTTCCAGCCCAACGGTGATATTGCAGTCACCAGTAGACCCGTCACCGAGCCAATAACCAAGCACATAAGGATCAACAGGGAGATCAGCGTCAGGCAGAACACGGGGGCCAGAACGAGGCACCATAAACCGACGCCCATCCTCAACCATCTCGCGCGTCGAACGAATACGCGGCTTAGCCGCACTACTGGCAACCCGCGTCATCCACAAATGCCCATCCGACGCAACAACCGAATCCACACCGCCGACAGTCACGCGGTAACAATCGCGGCCAACCTGAACAGGCTTAGCCTCAACCACGCGCGCCGGCACACCATCAGGCCCGTACACCTCATCGCCAGCGACCAGATCACCCATACGCCGAGCGCCAGCGGGAGTCGGAATCACCGTATCAACATCCAACGCCTCATTGAGCAGTGCGAAAGTACAACGGTTACCCTCCGTCGATCGAAACGATGAAGTCTTGACCTCGATGCGCGCCGTGTTGTTACAACCGCGCACAATCTGCAACTTCACATCCGCGCCATACTTCGCACGCATCTTGTCACCAACAAGCACATGGAACATATCGAACGTATTGCTTGTCTGCTCCTGCTTCAACGCGAAAATCTGCACCAACGCCTGCGGACACCGACGCCCAACCGGCTCACCATCAGAACCCCAACCAGCAAACCGGGACGGACCAAACGCCTCAACCAAACACAGAACAGCAAGCAACGGATCCTTACCCCAACCCTTAATCCGCTGCAGCACCCCGCGACGTCGGTAAATGAACTTACCCTCATCATCAACCGCATACCACCACAGGACGATACGCAACTGCTCCAAGGTAAACTCAAACACCTCCTGGTCAGCACCAAGCGGCTCCAAATAATCCGAACACCACCGAGCAATCTCCCAGCCCAACGTATGCTCAGGCAAAACGAATCGGCCATCATCGCCGCGCTCCCACGTCGGCCCATAATGAACCGGCGCGAAACGCTCAAGAATCTCCTCATCAGACAAACCATCATAGGGACCTGCAGGGGGTGTCCCAGCCTTATCAACATCGACCAAAACCAGGACACCCCCCAACCCATCAACACACAAGTACCCGTGGCGGGACTCGAACCCGCACGCCCCAAAGAGCGCCACATTTTGAGTGTGGTGTGTCTACCAAATTCCACCACACGGGCCAAAGATGAACCCCCCAACGAAAACCGTCAGGGGGGCGGCCGCGAGGCGAACCCCGCTACCACTACCAAGAAAATGCCCCCGCCGTATAGCCGTCGTGCTCGCGCGCCACGTCGCGGACCCAGGGCCACGACTCACCGTTTCAGCGTACGGGGGCCACCAAAAACCACGCCAACCCCAAACAAGAGGGCAAGCGTCAAGAGAACTCCAGCCCAACCCCCACCCCATTGTAGGGGAGGGCTGAATCAGCTACCGGGAACAACCTCTAAGCGGCCGCCTCAGCAGCAATAACCTCACGCAAACGCGCAAGCTGAAAACCACCAAACCACGACCCCACATCACCCGTAGGAGCCACAACCGGCATCGCACTAAACCCGCGCTCAACCAACATCTCACGAGCCGCAGAATCAACGCTCACATCCACCGTCTCATACGAGACGCCCGCCTTATCCAACACCCGCTTAGTCGCAACACAAGCACCACAGCCAGGCTTACTATAAACAACAACCACTAACAACCCCCACAACAACCACTACGACGACCGCAAACGCTCACGGTAACTATCCATCACAGTCACCGACGCCGGAACCACCTCAGACTCATCAGGCCGCAACTCAATACCAGCCCTACGACGCTCCGACTCCGACATCCCCAACTTACCCAACTCCATGTAAATCGTCGCCAAACGCTGCGACGACGGATCACGCAACAACG
>ERZ773197.640-NODE-640-length-26646-cov-7.177917_pt1 | contig 26646 bp, 17 predicted proteins | sample MGYA00580999_ERZ773197 | MGnify/ENA primary metagenome ERZ773197 (study PRJEB29015, sample SAMEA2738166) | human oral metagenome | biome: human oral; feature: human-associated habitat; material: saliva | place: China | collected 2185 ...
GGCTCGAACTCTTCCTTCTGCTTCCACCAAGCATTTCCGTAGTTTCCTGCGAAGTGCTTATACTTCTTAAAGAATGGATAGTAGTGGGCAGGAAGCATCTCAGAGTGGGTGTAAACATCTACGCCGGTGCCTTCTGTCTGGTCAAGGAGCATTTCCAGATCCTTAAGGTCATGTCCGGAAACCAGAATTCCGGGATTGTTACGAACACCGATATTTACGGTAGTGATTTCAGGATTTCCGTAAGCGGAAGTATTTGCTCCGTCAAGAAGAGCCATACCCTCTACGCCGGCCTTACCGGTCTCCAAGGTAAGGGCTACCAAATCGTCTACGGAAAGGCTGTCGTCTAAAGTAGCGGCAAGAGCCTTCTGGATGAAAGCATCTACATTGGCATCATCCTTTAAAAGAGCGTTTGCATGCTTGGAATAAGCGGCAAGACCCTTTAATCCGTAAGTGATTAACTCTCTTAAAGAGCGGATATCTTCATTTTCAGTAGCTAAAACACCGATGCTCTGTGCAAAAACAGGATAATCCTTTTCTGCCACTTCTACAGTTGCTGCCTTAGGAAGCTTGGAGCTATCGGAAAGAGTAGCTCTTACAGCATCTCTCATAGCGAAGGTTTCCTTGATATTTTCCACGATAGCATCATTATCAAAGTTTGCATTGGTAATAGTGATGAAAAGGTTCATAGTTACTCTGTGGTTTAATTCCTGAGAAACTTCCTTTCCCTCAGCTCTTAACTGCTGAGCCGCAGCGGATAATCCCTTGGTGGCATAAACCAAAAGATCCTGCATAGCAGCTACTTCCGGCTTCTTTCCGCAAACACCGGATACAGTACAGCCGGAACAGTTTGCGGTTTCCTGACACTGATAACAAAACATCTTATTTTCCATTTTTTTCCTCCTGAAGAAAAATTCTAGACTCATTACTTTGCTATCATACCTAGGAAATGAGAAAAAAGTGTTGCAGAGGCAACAAAACGCTGATAAACTCTGTATATATAAAATACAATATTTAAAAATTTAAGTATTTTTTATATAAGCTATAGGGGAAAATGCATAGAGGATGAATGGAAAATCGGAGTCCAATAGAGAAGAATCACGAATAAGGGAACATGAAATGGAATAGGGCTTTGTTTTATTTTCGCTAGTGCAAACTATCTGAAAGAGAGTATTATAGATAAAATTTAAGAAAATAAATGAAAAAACAGGAGAGAAGAAAAATGGGTCAGGAAATAAAGGAAAAAAAGAATAGTACTGAGGAGAGCTGTCAATATGGAGAAGGCTATCATGAGCATTCTTGCGCTTGCTCGGGAGGCACTGAGGAAAGCACTTGCGGATATGGGTTCGACTCCCATGGGCATTCTTGCGGCTGCTCCGAGGAAGATCATGGAGAGGGCTGTACCTGCCCGGATTGCGAGGAAAAAAGAACGCATCAAGGGATAGGAGATAAGGACTTTTCCGTGCTTAGTGGGAAGGAAAGAGAAGCATTGCAAAGGGGAGAAGTCTCCTTTACCTCCGTGCACAGCAGGGAACAGGAAAAGAAGAAACATTTAAAGGGGGATGAACTCCTTCGCTACAGAGATTTGGAAATTTTCAATGGGGTGGAGACGGAGAACCTGAATGCCCTTCTGTACTGCATGAAAAGCTATGTTCGCTCCTATAAGAAAGGGGAGATTGTTCATTTGGAGGAAAAGAATGAGCAACATGTAGGAGTAGTCTTACAAGGCAGTATCCATATGTTGAAGACAGATGTGTGGGGAAATGAAACCCTTCTTACCTATATGAATGAGGGAGAAATCTTTGGAGAGACCTTCGGCAATAATACCGCCGCGGGAGAGTATGTCAGCTTTGTGGCGGCCAGTAAGGCTGAGGTGCTGTTCATTTCCTTCCAAAAGGCTATTCATGTCTGTAAAAACCGTTGTGCCTTCCACTTCCGCCTGATTGAAAATCTGTTTGATTTGATTGGGAAGAAAAATATTCAGTTGATGGAAAAGATTGAGGTGACTTCTCGAAGTAGCCTTAGAGAGAAGATATTGGCCTACCTTTCCTTACAGGCGCAGAAACAAAAATCCAAGTATATTGAGTTGGGACTAAGCCGTACGGATATGGCACAGTTCTTATGTACCAACCGATCTGCCATGACCAGAGAGCTTTCCCAATTGAAGGATGAAGGAATTATCGATTTTGACCGGAATACCTTTATTTTGAAACAGTAGAAGCAAGACAATTTACTGAAGTGCTTTAGAAGCTAATATTTTTATAATCGGATCTATTCGAAAAATAGAGTTATAGAGCTATAGGACAAAGAAAAAAGGCAAAACAAAAGGAACTGTAGAAGGAGAAAAGTCTCTTTCACAGTTCCTTATTTCTGTATCGCCAAGAGCAGTTCACATGCTGTCGATATATAAAAATACCCTATACACTTACGCATTCAGTCTATCACAGATAGGGCAGAATAGGTAGTGAAATTTTTCTAAATACGGATAAGACAATTCTCATATTGGTAGGGGGAGTAATACTTTTAATACCAAAACAGATTACATAAGGAAAGGAGGATAAGAGAATGTTAAGGACTTCAAAGATTACAGCACTCTATGAGGGTTTATCAAGAGATGATGACCTTAATGGTGAGTCAAATTCAATAACCAAGCAAAAGCAATACTTGGAAGATTACGTCCGAAGAAATGGTTTTACGAATATCCGTCATTTTACTGACGAATATAACCTAAGATTGATACAATTTGATACAGAAACGGCGGCAAAACTGCATAAAATAACGGCTCTCGGTGCCAAAAGGCAGTCCGAAAGCCATCATTTTTTTTATGGGGTTTAATGCTCATCTGCCTGGGTGCAACTATGCATCCAAGCAGAGCAAATGCTTAAAAGGTATCTCTGCTTATCGCAGGTATTTATCAATCAGTGCTTTAATTGCAGCAGAGTCGATGCCACCATTGAGAGAATCTTCCGACACGATTAGATTCTCGCCTTCCACGATGTTGTGTTTTTCGTAGAGTGCTTTCTTCTCCTGCCAGTGCTTATTATACGATGCATCGCCCAGCATTCCACAATGTTCCCAATAGAAGCAGGTTCCGCTTTCTGCATCATCAATTGTGAAATCCGGAATGCGGATGCCGTCCTCACCAAGGTCGAGTTCTTTTTCGTACTCGTATTCAATGCCTGCCTCATATAGCATATTGGCAATGATAACCTCCGACTTGGAGCGGACAAGGTCGCCCTTCAGTGTTCTGTGGATAAGAGCCTGCTCATAGTACGCTTTCTTGTATTCCACAATATCCGGTGCTTCAAACAGGCAGGTAAAGCGCTTTGCAACCTCAGAACACGCAACAGAGGAGTAGTCCCTCAAACGGTATGCTCCATCATTGTAGAGAATAATCAGTTTGTCCTTTTGACGGGTAATTGCCGTGTAGAGCAGCTCCTTGGAAAGCAGTCCGCCCGGCTCGCCTAAGACAAGGATTGCCTTGACGAATTCGCTGCCCTGCGCTTTGTGTACAGTAAGAGCGTAGGCGAGTTCCAAATCGGAGGTGCCTTCATCAGATACAACGGAGTGCCAGTTATAATTCATCTCCGGCTGAGAAGAGAACACAATCTGATGTGTGTTGTACTTTACAGTTGAATTCTTCGACTTCTCCCAGATACGCTCGACAATACCAACTTCACCGTTTGCCACATAGCCGTCTATTTTTGTGCGGTTCTTTATATCGTAACCTTTGATTTTCTGGTTTCGGATATTGATAATCTTGTCGCCGTAAACAATGCCGTCTGTGCCGAGCATATGTCTTGTGCCACGAATGGAGCAATGCTGCAATTTTTGTGTTTGCTGTGAACGGTACTTTTCATGCAGATAACGGTTAATGGTAGCAGTGCCGATTGCCGCATCATTTCTATAGGCGGACAGAATCTGCCAGCTTTCGATTTTTTTGATGTATTCATCTGCACCCGCAAAATTCATCCATCCGCTGTTGATATGTCCGCCTATGGACAGGTTAAAGCCTTCAATATCATCAACGCTGTTCATCTCGGTTTCTTCATATACCGTCTCGAAAATACGCTGTTCCAATTCTTCTGGGGTACTCCACGACTTAAAGGATACGTGCTTGTCCAGAGAACCGCTTTGCAGCCGGATGAAAATACTATCATCCAGTTGCTCGGAATCACCCGTGTACCACTTGGATAGTTCTGTATCACCTCGCGGATTTCCGTCATCAGAAAGCTGACGCATGGTGACGGTAAGCTGACCAAACCCGGGTACGACCTTTGGGAACTGATTGATGCCCTGATTCAGCTTGCGAACCAAATCGACAAACGGTCTACCTGCACCAATCGGCGGCAGCTGATTTGGGTCTCCTACGAAGATTATACGCTGTGCTCTTTTACGAAGAGCCTGGAGTAATGCTCCAAACATTTCCTCGGTCAACATAGAGCTTTCATCAATGATAACGGTAAATGGCACATTCTTTGCCTCAACATCAGAGAGGCGGTATTCCATAGTGTATCCATTGAATCGGCTGCTTTCGCTTAAGAATTGTGCGACCGTTTTTGCTGTACTGTCCACGCCTTGCTGTTTCATGGCCTGGCTCATGCGTACACGCGCCTTACCTGTAGGCGCAAGCAGAAGAACTCCGCCGTCTCGAATCTGTGGTGACTTGCAGAGTAAGGCAAGGAGCGTTGTCTTGCCGGTTCCCGCACCACCGATTAAAACCGACAGCCTTGATTCGGCAAGTTCCTTTAGAATGGCTGCCTTTTCTGTTCTGGCGTGTTCCTCGGATGCGGTTTCTACCTGCCCTTTGAACGCTCCGTCTATAATAGCACGCCAGTCTTCCTTGATTTCATGACGTTTGCCATTCAGCCGCTTGTTTACCGAATCTCGGATGATTTCATCAAATTCAAAGATGCGTTTCAGCTGATATGCCTTATCACCATTCTTGCATTTTACCAATTCCACTTCATCAAGAAGAAAGTCGTGGATGCTGTTGATGATGTCTCCCGTAACCCGGCAGGCAGGATAAATTGGGAGAGCGTTTATTTCGCTGATCAGATTTGCCACCGGGTAAACCGTATGGCCCCACAAAGCCTGCAACTCCAGCTGGCTCACAAGATATGCCCGAATACGTCGCTTATCATTTTCAGAGTCCAGAGCGGTTGGGGCTGGTACAGGACTGACGGTATTGATTTCATCCGGTGGAAATACCGCCATATCTACCTTTTTAACCGGGATATAGCATTCAGCCGTGCATCTGCGAGTCTGCTCATATAGGATGTACGGATTTTGGATAATCTCCGCATCCGTACAGCGGATACCAAATTTGACTCTTTTTTCTGTGTTGAAAATGTTGTATGCCTGCTCTTGATTCAAAGACATACGAGCCATTAGCCAAAAGAGAGTGCGGCGTTCTTTTGGAAGTGCTTTATAGGTTTCCGGCTCAGTTCTACCAAGGCTTCTTAGAACAGCAGGCGTGAAATAGTCCTTCGGTGCAGCAAGCGCCGCATTCAGTACGGACTCATATTGCGCCGGTTTCTGGATATGCTTTTTCAGTTCCTTCGCCATGATTTCTCCACAGCGGAAACCTACAGCAGACAGCATGGAGCCAAGTCCAGGGAATGGACCACGGTCACGCCATACCTCTGATAGCCTTGCCTTTGTCCATGCAATGCACTGGCTCCAGTTGCCCGGAATGCACTCCTTAATAATCTCAAGTGCCTTTATGGTTTGCAGGAGGACGCTGATTACAGCATCGTAGGAAAGTCGCTCCGTTGCGTAGGAGAATTCCTCAAAGTAGTCATCCTCTGCAAAAACGGCAATGCTGCGCATATCAAATTCCGGGTGTTTCTCTGCGTATTCCATCATTTCGCGGTACGGTAGAAGAAAACCGTTGCTCCGGTCATCACGAATCGAGTGACCGAGCATTGTTTCCCACAGAATAGAGCGTAATTCTCCTGCGTCGGTATGATTGTGTTCCGGCGGTTCGGTGATTGATGTGATATAACCGATTCCCATGACCACACGCTTGGCATCATCGATAAACGGAACCTGCTTGGCATAAGGAATCACAAGGGATTCCTTTACCTTTACATCCTCATAAAACACGCGGAAGATTTCACGCTGGTTGGTCGCATCCTGCACCCAGTTGGTTGAAAAGCCCAAATTAGGCTCCCGTTCCTCACGATAATCAATGCCATGTTTTTGAGCCAAATCAAAGATGGTACGCTCACAGTCGTTTTCGTTTTTCTTCAGCATGGTCCACGAGAACGGTCTTGCAGGGAGAGAGTACGGCGGATAAATCAGGTCGGTTTCGAGAAAATGACCGTGAGACCCGCTGTTCCCTTTTTTATATGGATGAATCGTAGTCTTTTTATATGTGTCAGCGGACATGAAACAGCCGCCCTCTGACAGGCATGGAATATCTGCTTCATGACCGAGTATGGGACAACCGCGAAGGGAGTCCTCAAGTTCATCATTACGGCTGTCTGCGATATTGCTCAATCGCAGACAGGCATTGTTATAACATGGCTTATTGCATACCAGACCGGAATACCCGTTGTCTTTCCAGGGCACTCTTACGGATAAATGTTGGGCCATAACTGCGGCCTCCTTTCTGTTATCTCATAACTTTTTCCATCAGACTCTTATAGCTGCCTACCACATCCTCTCTTTCACCACTAATAACTTTGCTGAGTACTTGAACCGTTGCAGCGTCATCCTTTTTTGACAGTAAGGCTGAAACCAGTACATTTGTATCCACCACAACATAGCAAATCATGCCTTCGCCTCCCTCCTGGCGAGTTCGATTTCTTTATTAATATCATCCGTACTCATATCAGAAACACCATTTGCTTTAGCCTCAGCCCGTAAAGCGGCAAATGCTTGCATTGCACCTTCTCTGCTAATGGTAGTTTCGGGAGAAGAGATTTCAAAGGGGATTTTACGTTGTCTTACCACTGCCCTTGCAAATACATTAATAGCGGTAGAGGAATTCATACCGAATTCTTGACATAAACCATCAAATTGTTTTTTTAATGTTTCATCCATACGAACGCTAAAAGTAGCTTGTGCCATATGCCTATACCTCCTTTTAGATAAGATTTTCTTTAGTATAGTTCGTTTAACAATAAAACACAATAAAAAAGAACACAAAAGGTTCTAATTACAATCTCTTGTGTTCTTTATGGTTCTGACCCTATACAGATGGCTGATACTTCTTCTCCAGCCTCTCCAAAATATCCAAGTAATGCTTCTGCACACCCTTGGCGGTTTGCTCATCCTCAAAGGCCTGGCTCTTCTCATTGATTTCCTTGAAATCTTCTTCGCTTAGACCTCTTTCCGCAAAGGGATATACCACACTGTTTTCCTTCTCGATATGAAGCTGTAATAAGTGAGCATAAGCCATAGCATAGGACAAGATGTCCAGCTTTAACTCCAGACGGGGATTCTTCTTATACTCGTTCAGAGCGGTTTCCAATGATAAAACATCCGCTCTTCCTAAATCATGCTCCACCAGCATACCGTGAGTTACCAGCTTGTCTCCTACAGGTCCCAACTTCTTTACCATCACGGGGAAGAGGAATTTCTCTTCCTTACCGTGGTGATGCTTATCCGCATATTCCCGAACAAACTCGATAATTTCCCGGAAATCCTCATCGGGAACTTCCCCTCCCTGCATCAGCTGCAGACAAATGTTACGGATAACGCCTAAAGCTCTATTGATATTGGCATGGTCTTCTTCCATAAGAATTACACTTTGATTCATAAACTTCCTCTTTTCGTATTTTTTGAATTTTTGCAATAATAATAGGAGAAGGGTTTCTTCAAAGTGCTGACCCCTCATAAAAGTTCCTTTAGAAGATGGGGTATTGCACTATCTCCTAAAGAATACAGGACATTGTGCTATCCCTCAAAGCCGTTAAGCCGACTCCGTTACTTTTCTCTTCTTATCTATAAATGCTGTAATGGTTCTCATCAGAAGAATCCATATGGAGCTTGGTATCCTTTAACATACCTTCCATAATTTTTCTCCTCAACTGATAGTAAACCTTAGGATCTCCGGAAACGGCCTCCCAGAAGGGGGCATGAATATCCTCTTCCTGCTGCCAGGAGGTTCTATCCACATCCTGCTCTGTTAAGACATTAACTCTGTCACAGGGCATACCGTTTAAAAGAGAATCGTCAATCTTTCTGTAAGCGTCGCTGGCATCGGAGTCAGCCTCCAAAGCGTGCTTCTGTCCAAACTGAAAGGCGATATCCTCTAAGGAAGAAAGACGGGAACTGTCCTCTGAAAGAACAGTTGTAACCAAAAGAGCATAGCGAGCTTCCGCATCCTGCACTCTTTCCTGCAACCATCCGTGAATGTTCATTACGTCAATCAATTCATTTAAAGGACGTAACTCTTTGTTTACCGTTTTCTCAGCCAAGTTTCCATCAGCAAAAGCCTTCCATTGCTCTTTTTCGCCGTAAGCTACAATATCCTTAATCAGCTCTTCCTGTAGCTGAATCTTATTATATAACCAATAATGAATCGGCCCTAAAAATGCACTCATTACGCCTCTACCTCTCCTAACTTACTGTTCAATGCCAAAACAAGAGCATCCGGGTTTAATCCGTGAACCATGCAAGCATCCTCCAAGGACTCCATCTGGGAGCTGGGGCAACCAAGACAATGCATTCCTGCCTCCAGTAAAGTATCAATTAACATAGGATACTCATTTACAATCTGTCCTACCAACATATCACTAGTAATCTGTGCCATTATTTTATCCTCCTGTAAACTCTGACTTATAAATTCTGGATCTGAGCAAAGTATAGCAAAGAGAAAAAATAAAGTTTGTTGCGATTGCAACATTTGGAGAAAAAGTATAGGCATAGAGGATTTTTAGACTTTCTTGAATTTTTAGATTCTTTTCCTTGACAGGGAAGTTTGCCCTCACTACAATAAAAATTGTAAAAAATTGAATTGCCAAAAATCTTTCAAAAAGCCAAAGACGGAAGGGAATTCAAATAGAACGTTAGTATAGGAAGGAGTTTTTTATGGGATTTTATGATTACAAGGTAGCGGACACCAAGGGCGGAGAGAAGGACTTAAAGGATTTCGAAGGAAAGGTGGTACTGGTAGTCAACACTGCAACAGGCTGCGGATTTACACCCCAATATAAGGAGCTGGAGGAGATGTACGAGGCATTCCACGACAAGGGACTGGAGATTCTGGATATTCCTTGCAATCAGTTTGCCGGACAGACTCCCGGAACCGATGAGGAAATTCATGAGTTCTGTACTTTAAACTACAATACCCGGTTCCCTCAGATGAAGAAGGTGGATGTAAATGGAGAAACCCAGATTCCTCTTTACCGTTTCTTAAAGGAGCAGCAGGGCTTTAAGGGCTTCGGAGAAGGAAAGATGGCGGATCTTCTTCGGGATATGCTTCCGAAGATTGATCCGGACTATGAGAAGAATCCGGAGATTAAGTGGAACTTTACCAAGTTCCTGGTGGACAGAAAGGGAAACGTACTTGCCCGTTTTGAGCCAACCGTAGATATGGCAGAGGTAAGAAAGGCTGTGGAAGCTGCACTATAATATCTCCTTTGTCAAATTGCTTGGAAGCTATTTCTCAGAACAGATAGTTTTGAATAAATAGAAACAGCATTAAACAAATAGTTTTGCATAAATAGCATAAAAGAAAAGCCCGGACAGTATTTCATTGTCCGGGCTTTTACTGTATAATGCCTTTCGGGTGTCACGATGTATTTCAGTGACCACCGGTTCTTGCAAGATTAGAAAGGAGTCTATATGCCGATAGACAAAGAAGAACAAAGTATAAACCGTAAACTCATGGACTTTTTGGACCAAAGTCCTAATGCCTTTTTTGCCGTGGAAAATATGAAGCAGGCTTTGGAAAAGGGCGGTTTTACACCTCTCTATGAGGGAGAAGCCTGGCAGTTGAAGGCGGGAGGAAAGTACTATGTGACAAGGAACGGATCAGCTCTGATTGCTTTTGCCCTGCCCAAGGGAGATTTTAAAGGCTTCCAGATGATGGCCAGCCACAGTGATTCTCCGGTTTTCAAAATCAAGGCCAATGCGGAAATCGGGATTGACAAGGAATATCTGAAGCTGAATGTGGAGAAGTATGGCGGAATGATTTGCTCCCCCTGGCTGGACAGACCGCTGTCTTTGGCGGGAAGAGTCATTTGCAAGACAAAGGGCGGAGTAGAGACTAAGCTCTTAAATGTGGACAGAGACTTAATGATTATCCCGAACCTTGCCATTCACATGAATCGTGAAGTCAACGACGGCTATGCCTTCAATGCACAAAAGGATATGCTGCCTTTATTTTCCTCCTTCCAGGAGAAGGGTGCCTTTCTGGAATTTATCGGAAAGGAACTGGGAGTTAAGCCGGAGGATATCCTGGATACGGACCTCTTCCTTTACAACAGGGAAAAGGCCAGCATCTTAGGGGCAAAGGAAGAGTACCTTTGCAGCGGAAGACTGGATGATTTGCAGTGCGGATTTTCCTCCTTACAGGGAATCCTTGCAGCAAAGCCAAAGCATAGTGTGGCGGTTCATTGTGTCTATGACAATGAAGAGGTAGGCAGCGGTACCAAGCAGGGCGCAGCTTCCACCTTCCTAAAGGATGTGTTAATGCGAATTATCCGTGCCTTCGGAAAGACCGAAGACGAGTATTTGCAGGCTTTGCAGAACAGCTTCCTGCTTTCTGCAGACAATGCCCATGCGGTACATCCCAACCAGCCGGATAAGGCGGATCCCACAAACCGTCCTTATATCAATAAGGGAATTGTCATTAAGTACAGTGCCAACCAGAAGTACACCACGGATGGAATTTCCGGCGCCATTTTCAAGCAGTTCTGCGAAAAGGCAAAGGTTCCTTTCCAGATTTTCACCAACAGGTCCGATATGTTGGGAGGCTCTACCCTTGGAAACATTTCCAACAGTCAGGTAGCCCTGAATACGGTGGACATCGGTTTGGCCCAGCTGGCTATGCACTCCCCCTACGAAACTGCAGGGGTGAAGGACACCGGATACATGGTGGAAGTGGCTAAGCTGTTTTTCTCCTCCTCCGTTTTGGGACGGGGTGACGGAAATTACGAAATTCTCTTTTCGTAAAAAGATTTTTCTTTGGAACTGAAAATGGAGAACAGGACCGGAGGAAAAAATCGCTCAACCTGTGTTACGAAAGCTTCGTGACACGATTTCAGCAATTAGAATTGAAGAGGAATAAGTATGGATCAGAAAAAAATTAGTTGGAAAATGCTGGCGTTTATGGCCTTTTCCACAGTATGGGGATTTGGAAACGTAACCAACGGCTTCGTATGGTTCAACGGAATTCAGGTTATTTTCAGCTGGATTTTCATGTTTGCCCTTTATTTTGTCCCCTATGCGTTAATGGTAGGAGAGCTGGGCTCTGCCTTCAAGCATGCGGGAGGCGGTGTAAGCTCCTGGATTAGAGAAACCTTAGGCACAAAGCTTGCTTACTATGCAGGTTGGACCTATTGGGCTTGTCACATCACCTATATTGCCAGTAAGCCAAGCGGCGGACTGAAGGCATTGTCCTGGGTAATCTTCCGTAGCGCAGAGCTTTATGATAAGCTCCCCACGCTCATGATTCAGTTGATTACCTTTGCTTTGCTCATTATCTTCTGCTATGTAGCCAGCAAGGGCTTAAACCCCTTGAAGAAGATGGCTACCTTGGCAGGTTCCAGTATGTTTATTATGTCCCTGCTCTACATTGTCATGATGTTTGCGGCACCGGCTATCAATCCTAAGGGAGACTATGTTTCTTTGGATTTCAGCTTAAAGAACCTTATCCCGAATTTCCGTTTGGAGTATTTTACTTCTCTTTCCATCCTGGTATTTGCGGTAGGCGGATGTGAGAAGATTTCTCCTTATGTAAATAAGGTAGAAAACCCCAGTAAGGGCTTCCCCAAGGGAATGATTGCTCTGGCTATCATGGTTGTGGTATGTGCTATGCTGGGAACCATCGCTATGGGTATGATGTTTGACCCTGCGTTAATCAATGAGAGTAAGGAAGCGTTTGACTCCTATGCGGCAAACGGATCCTACTGGGCATTCCAGAAGCTTGGCCAGTACTATCACGTAGGCGACACTTTACTGGTAATTTATGCGCTTTGTAACGTAATCGGACAGTTTGCGGTTTTGATTATCAGTATTGATGCTCCTCTTCGTATGCTTTTGGACAATGAAGAGACTCGTCCTTTCTTCCCCAAGAAGCTCTTAAAGCAGAACAAGGAAGGAAGCTATGTAAACGGTATTGTCATGGTAGCTGTACTTTCCGGCTCCATCATCCTGGCACAGTCCTTCGTTCCGGGAGCGGCAGCGGTATTGAAGCAGCTGACTAAGTTAAACTCCGTATGTATGCCTCTTCGTTACCTTTGGGTATTCGTGGCTTACATTGCTTTAAGAAAGGCCGGAGACAAGTTCCCAAGAGAGTATTACTTTGTAAAGAATAATACAGTGGCTCTGGGCTTCGGTGTATGGTGCTTTGCCCTTACCGCAATCTGCTGTTTGATGGGAATGCACTCCGATGATCCTTTCACCATGGCTTTAAATATCATCACACCGGTGGTGCTTTCTGTTTTAGGAATTATCATGCCGATTTTGGCAAAGAACGAAAAGGCTTAAGCTATGTCTTGGACAGAGCGGAAAAATCGCCATTCCAGAAGCTTTCATTTTCGTAGAAAACAAAATTTCTTCCCTCTTCCCTCTGTACAGAGGGGGAGGGAAGATTTATTATCTTTAAGGAATAGGAAAGAAACGAAGCAGACCTTACTGCATAACGGAAGAGACAGCCATATGGACAGGCAGGAGCCGGATAAGGGGAAATTCTTTCCTGCCGCTATAGAGAGAAAAGAGGGATGGAAAATGAAGGAAGGAAGAGAAGCGTATCAAAACCGGGAACTATCTTGGCTTTTATTTAATGAGCGCGTTTTAGATGAGGCAGGAAATCCGCGAGTACCCCTCCTGGATCGTCTGCCCTTTATTTCCATTTACCAGACCAATTTGGATGAGTTTTTTATGGTGCGTGTGGGTACCTTGATGCAGCAAATGCGTTCTAAGAAAACTACCCGGGACAATAAAACGGATCTTAGCAGTGAGGAACAGGTGGATTTGATTTTAGAAGAGGTTCAACGCCTGGAGCAAAAGCGGAAAGAAATTTATGAGCAGGTCATGGGAGAGCTGGAGCCGGTGGGCATCCACATCATTAACTTCCAAAGACTGTCCAAGGCGGAGCAAAGTCAGCTGGAAATTTACTTTGATCAGGCCATTCGTCCCTACCTTTCTCCCATGATTGTGGGAAAGACCCAGCCCTTCCCCTTCTTACAGAATCGGGAGCTTTATGCGGTGGTACGTCTGGAAAGCAAGAACGGCAAAAAGAAGCTGGGAATTGTGCCCTGCTGGAACCCGGTATTTAAACGATTAATCGAGATTCCCGGAAGAAAGGGCTATCACATGTTGTCCGAGGAGTTGATTTTACACTTTGTTTCCAAGCTTTATCCCGGCTATCAGATTAAGGAAAAGTCCATCCTTCGGATTACCCGAAATGCGGATATTGACGCTACGGATGTCTATGATGAGGATCTGGATTATCGTGGCATGATGGAGCAGCTTTTAAAGAAGCGAAACCGTTTGAATCCGGTACGTTTGGAATTTACCAGAGAGTTGCATAAGTCCGTGAAGAAAAAAATAGCGGAGCATCTTGGCATTTCCCACAAGCACATCCTGCACTGCGGAACGCCCTTGGATTTGTCCTTCCTCTTTACCTTACAGAACAGCCTTCGAGAGAAGACGGAGCTCTTCTATCCGAAGTACAGCCCCAGAAGCTCTGCTTATATTCAAAAAGGGGAATCCGTCCTTTCTCAGGTAGAACGTCGGGATTTGATGCTGTCCTACCCCTACGAAAGCATGAAGGGATTTTTAGGACTGTTGCAGGACGCAGCCAGAGATCCTTCCGTGGTTTCCATTAAGATTACCCTCTATCGGGTAGCCAGCCACAGTCAGATAGTTGATATTCTTTGTGAAGCTGCGGAAAATGGTAAGGAAGTGCTGGTGTTGGTGGAGCTTCGGGCAAGATTCGACGAAGCCAACAACATCGAGATGTCCCACCGCCTGGAGGACGCAGGTTGTCAGGTAATTTACGGCTTACCCAATTATAAGGTGCATTCCAAGCTTTGCTTAATCGCAAAACAGACGGAACAGGGTATCCACTACATTACCCAGATCGGAACCGGTAATTACAATGAAAAAACGGCTACTTTGTATACGGATCTTTGCCTAATGACTGTAAACCAAAGCATCGGAAAGGATGCGGCAGAGGTTTTCCGTACCCTTCTTTTGGGAGAAACTGTGGAATCTACGGAGGCACTTTGGGTGGCTCCCCACGGTTTACAAAATCGCATCTTGGAAAAAATCCAAGGGGAAAAGAAAAAATGCGAAGAGGGTAGAGGCGGCTATATCGGTTTCAAGTTAAATGCCCTTACGGATAAGGATATTATTGATGCCTTGATTGACGCTTCCAAAAGCGGAGTAGTGATTCAGCTTCTGGTTCGAGGCATTTGCTGTCTCATTCCCGGAATTCCGGGAAAGACGGAGAATATCTCCGTTCGAAGCATTGTGGGCCGGTATCTGGAACACTCCCGCATTTATCGTTTTGGACAGGGAGAGGAAGAGGAGCTTTACATTGCCAGTGCGGACTGCATGACCAGAAATACCCTTCGAAGGGTAGAGGTGGCTGTACCCATTTGGGACCCTGAGAATAAGAACCGGGTTCGGAAAATTTTTGACTTAGGCTTCCAAGATACGGAAAAAGGAAAATGGCTTCTTTCCGACGGTCTATATCATGATCCGGATCCTATGCCGGAGGAACGATTAGATTCTCAGGATTATTTCTATAGGGAAGCCTATCGAAGAGCGGAACAGGGAAGCTAATAACGCAATAAGAATAGAACTAAAGAATAGAACTAAAGAATAGAACTAAAAAATAAAACTAAGGAATAAACATGGTCTATATCTTTGCGGCCCACAAGGGAGAAGTAGAACATCTTATCAAGAAACTAAGTCTGGGGAAACGAAAAACTTCGTTTCCCTTTTTGCAGTATGAAGGGGAAGAAATTCTCCTGACCATCACCGGACAGGGACAGATTAATGCTTCTGCTTCAGTGGCTTCTACCTTACAGGAGGAAAAAGCGAAAAAGGGGGATTTGCTTCTATCCTTGGGAAGCGCGGCGGCGATTTTAGAAAGAAAGCGGACATCAGAAGATTTACTTGGTCGCTGGTTTTGGATTCAAAGCTTGGAGCAGGAAAGCACAGGTCGCAAGTTTTATCCGGATTTACTATACAAGCCGGATTTTCCCGAGGCCGGGCTTATAACAGGAGATAAGATTTTAGAGATTGATTCTATGGGGAATAGGGATACCGTTTCCGAAAGACGCGGCGATTCCAAAGAACAAATCATCTCCGAAAGATATGGCGATTCCAAAGAACAAATCGTCTCCAAAGGACATAGCGACTCCAAAGGACATAGCGACTCCGGAGGCGTTAGCGGATTGGATAACACCTTTCTTTACGATATGGAAAGTGCCGCAGTATTTCAGGCGGCGAATTTCTACCTGGCTCCGGAAGATTTCTTTTTTCTTCGCTGTGTGACGGATTTTGGGGTAAGTCTCGGTGAAGAAAAACTGCCTTTCTCTCCCTTATCCCGGCAGGAAAGAATGCAAGCTCTTTTGCAAAAGGAAGAGGATAAAGTTCTTCGTTTCATCGGATTTTTACAGGAAAAATCCAAAGAGAGAAGAAAGGAAGAGGAAGGAGAGCTTGCTTTTCGGCAGCAGCTTCAAAGTCTTTCCAAAAGCTTACATTGTTCCTTTGTGATGGAAAAACAGCTGGAAAGACTGCTTCGTTATGCCTTTCTGCAAGGGATTTCTGCGGAAGAAGTCCGGGAATATTTAGAGTGGAATTTTGGGGGAAAGGAAGGCGATAAAAGAGCCGGAAAAAAAGCTCTTTCCTCTTTGAAAGAATGGATTTTGTCCGAAAGAACTTTGCAGGTAAAATGTGACGGTTCAGGGGATTCCTTGCAAATCAATCGCTGCAGTTCAGGAGATTCCTTGCAAACCCATTGGGGCAGTTCGGAAACTATTTTGATGAATCATTGCGGTTGCTTCGGAAGCACATTGCCGGAAGGAAAATGCGAAAAAAGCTATCCCTATCAGGAGCATTTTCAGCATATTTATGTGGAGGAAGCCATATTACAGAGCCCTGATGTGGAACGGGTTTTACGGAAATTCCCCAAGGCAAAAGTTATTCCTATCAGGCATTACAAGGATGTGTTTAACCGAAAGAAACAGGGGCGCCTTGCCCAGTCCCGAAGCAGAAAGCTGATATTGGCAAAGAAAGAGGGGCAAAGACTGTATGACGGTGCGGTGGTCTGCCAGGATTTTTCGGAAAGCCATTTTTGCTATACTTCCCTTCTGATGAATTGTCCCTTTCACTGCGCCTACTGCTATCTGCAGGGAATGTACCCCAGTAGCAATCTGGTGATGTTTTTAAATTTGGAGGATTATTTTTCCGATTGTAAGAAGTGGATTGCAGAAAAGGGAAGCCTTTATCTTTGCATCTCCTACGATTCGGATTTGCTGGCTATGGAGGGAGTTTATCCCTATGTGGAGGAGTTTGCCCGTTTTTTAAATCAGGAAAATGCTCTCCGTATCGAGGTACGAACCAAGGCCGGGGGAGAAGGCCTTTGGCGGAAAATGCAAAGACTTCCTCTATCTTCGGATGCTAGAAAACGAATGATTTTCGCCTTTACTTTGTCTCCCGAGGAAATTATTGAAGAGGCGGAGGAGGGCACCGCAAGGCTTTCTTCCCGAATCTTTGCCATTCAAAAGGCTTTGGAAGAAGGGTATCTTGTACGGCTTTGCTTTGATCCTATGATTTATCATCCTCGTTGGAAGGAACTCTATGGTGACTTACTCCAAGAGGTTTTTGAAAAGATTCCCATGGAGCAGATTCATGACTGCAGTGTGGGAAGCTTTCGGATTTCGGAAAGCTATTTAAAGGCTATGGGAAAGGCTTTGCCCAGCTCTCCCCACACCCAATTTCCCTATGAAAATACCGGGGGGTATTACCATTATCCCAAGGAACTGATGGAGGAAATGGAAGGCTTTTTGTATAGCCGTTTGCAGGAGAAGCTCCCTAAGGAGAAAATCTTCCGTTGGGACAGTCAGGAAGTAGATGGTGTAAACGAAAAATAGAGGCAGGCAGGAACTAAGACCTGAAACAGAACTAAGGTCAAGCTTGTAAAAAGAAAAGGGATGCGAGAAGAAAAGAGGTGGGAAATTGGACAATTTAAGTAAGCTGAAAAAAGAAAAACTGGCTTTAGTCACCGGGGCCTCCGGGGGCATCGGCTTTGCTATAGCAGAAAGCCTGCAAAAACTGGGCTATACCGTCTATGGCATTGGCAGAGATTTTTCCGGTCTGAATCCATCTTTTCAAGCGATTTCTTTGGATTTACGACAGAAAAAAGAAAGGGACGGTTTTCTAAAAAGCCTTCGGGAAAAGGGGAAGCTTGCTCTCTTGGTTCACTCTGCCGGCGTGGCCTACTATGGCTTACAGGAAAATGTAGAAGAAGCAAAAATTTTAGAAATGACAGAGTTGAATCTGGAAATCCCCATGATTTTGACACAGTATTTTTTACGAGAGTTAAAGGAAAACCAGGGGCACATCATTTTCATCTCCTCCGTAACCGCTTTGGAGCGAAATACCTATGGGGCGGTGTACGGGGCAGGAAAGGCAGGACTGCTGTCCTTTGCCAGAAGCCTATTTTCCGAATATAGAAAAAGTGGCTTAAAGGTACACAGCATTTTACCGGATATGACGGATACCAAGCTTTATCGAAATGCGGACTTTACCGTGGGAGAAGAAGGAAGCTACCTCCTGCCGGAGGATGTGGCTTCGGCAGTGGAAATGCTACTCACTCAAAGAGAAGGTGTAGTATTGGAAGAAGTCCTCATCCGGCCACAACGCTTTCAGGTGAAAAAAAGAGAGGGAAAGAACAAGGTTTAGCTTAACTTTCTGGCAGATAGCTGTGGAAAAGAGGGTACGCTGAGAGCGTGACTCAACGTTTCCGAATAAAAAGAAAGAAGAGACTATAGATTTTTCGGTTCAATAGAATAGGTCCGAAAGAGGGGCAATCTGAGCCCGTCGAAACTTACCGAAAGCCGGTGAAGTGAAGGACTGTAAAAATCAATAATTGAAGCGATTGCAGTAGAGGTCTGTAAGAGAGGCAATCTGAACCCGCAGGTATTTACGAAAACCGGCGGAAGGAAGGACTGCAGAAAGCAATAAGTGAAGCGAATGATGCAGTGTAGGTCTATAATAGGGGTAGTCTGAGCCCGTCGGTACTTACTGAAAGCGAGTGAAGCGAAGCTTGAAGTTAGTACCGCTACGAGGCGAAGCTAGCGAGAGCGTGCCCCATTTATAGACCTACACTGCATCAGAGCGTTTTCTTATAACAAGTGCAGTCCTTCACTGCGCAGTGCGAGGTTAGCGGGAGCGTGCCCCTCTTATAGACCCACACTGCATCAGAGCGAATCGTTACAAAGAATACAGTCCTTCATTGCGCAGGGCGAGGTTAGCGAGAGCGTACTCGATTTTGGACCTATTCTATGGATAACGGTCTATGTCTCTTCTTTCTATTTTTGGAAGCCCGTTGCCGGATTAGTCGTCTGCTTCCTCCGCCAGCTCTGTTCCTTCCTTTGCGGGAGGCATGAGAATGGAGAAAACCATAAAGCCGATGAATGCGGCAATCAGTCCGGGAATAATGGCCTGACTAAAGTGGATGCCGAAGAGCATTCCCTTGGACACATGCTCCAGATAAACTACGGTAATGGTTCCCAGTACCAAAGATGCAATGGTTCCTGCTGTGGAGGCCTTCTTCCAGAAGTGTCCCAGTACATAGGGGAAGAAGGAACCGGCTGCTCGGAGGGTAAAGCAGAACATCAGGATGGAAACGATGCTCTGGGTATTGAAAAGAGCAATAAACATGGAAGCCACACCCACCAAAACCATGGTAATCTTGGTCACGTTCATAACTTCCGTACTGCTGGCATTTGGCTTCAGGAAGATTTTGAAAATGTCATTGGCAAAGATGGAGCCTGCTCCCAAAAGGTCTGAATCGGAGCTGGACATGGTGGCGGAGATTACACCGGAGAAGAGCAAACCGCAAATGATGGCAGGCATGGTGCGAATTGCCAGAATAGGCAAGGCATACCGTGCGCCAACGGAAGCAAATTCATCTGCAGAGAATTTTCCCATGTTAATCAGTGCCAGTACAATCAGTCCCAAAACAGTAGGGATAAAAGCGTAAATGAAGTTTAACAGTGCGGCAAGCCAAGCGCCCTGCTTTGCCGCCTTTTCATCTCTTGCGGCATAGAAACGGGAAACGGCTTCCTGTCCTACGGAGAAGGTTCCTACGTACATAATGACGAGGGAGAGAATCCCGAAGAAGTCATAACCCGCAAAAAGATTCAAGCTTTCCTTGGGAACATTTTGAATCACGGCTTCCACGCCGCCGGCATGGGAGAGGGCGAAGGGTACTGCCGCCATCATACCGATGATAATCAGGAAAACCTGTACGAAGTCGGTCAGGGTTACGCTCCAAAGACCGCCCATAATGGAATAAACCGTTACCACCACCGCAACAATGATTACGGAAAGCTTATAGCTTAGTCCCAGCATGGTGGAAAGAATAACGGAGGAAGCGATAAATTGTCCTGCGGTAAGACCGATTAAAGGAAGCAGCATAATAATGGCTGTCACCAATCCGGAGGATTTTCCGTAACGTCTCCGGAAGTACTCCGGTACGGTTTTTACCGTGGCGGCACGGAACTTGGGAGCCATGAAAGAGAGAATGACAAAGGCAATTCCCATGGTGATAATGTACCAGGCGGCACTTAAGCCATAGCCGGACATTCCGTTTTGCACAACGCCCAGAGAGCTACCCCCTCCGATTTCCGTTGCGGCAAGAGTTCCTGCCATCAGCAGCGGCCCCAACCTACGCCCTGCGACCATAAAGTCCGTGTTACTTGTGATTTTTGTGGAGGAGTACCAGCCGATAAACAGCATGGCCAGAAGGTAAATCACCACCACAAGACAAACAACCCAATTTGCACCCATAAAATCTCCTTTCTGTTTTTCCAACTTGTAGATTGTTATGATTGTAACATAGTTCTATAAATTTGTATTTATTTTTTGAAAAAATAGAGCATTATTTTATGCAATTTCTCCTGTTTAATATGAAAATTTTTTTCGCTTAGTCCTTCGTCTTGAAAAAACTACCTAAATAGCCTAAAATACAGAAATACCAATAGTGAGAACTTTAGCAACACAATCAGGAAGAGAAAGTAAGGGATTTAGGAATGGCAGAGGGAAGAAGAGGAAGCATTGTAAAAACAATCGCCGGTGTGGGAATCGGTCTTCTTTCCCTTTATTTTTTTCTTTTGTTTTTTCGTGATTCGGGAAACTTAGAGCGTTTTTTAGAAGATAAAACCCAAGATGCGTTCCGGGAAATGCTTTGGCTTTTTGCTTATCTCTTTCTCTGTCTTATGGGATTTTTACTCAAAAGGAAAATGCAGGATGCCCCGGAGAAAGGGAATTTTTCGAGAAGAGAAGCTTCCGGAGCAGCATTAAATAGACCCTTTCTTAGCTTTCTTTTTCTTCTCTTTATTTTACCAACGCTGGTCTTTGCCTATCTTCACCGAATGCTTTTGCCAATGCTTATTTCTAGCTTATGGTTTTTTGTGCTTGCCCTTTTGTTTCGCTTTGTTACCACGGGAAGGCCTCTGCAAATTTTTCGAGACATAAAACGATTCTTTTTCTTTTTAGAAAAGGACTTTCAGGAGGGAGCGCTATATCCCTTGGTCTTTGCCCTTCCCTTTTTTATCCTGCAAATGAACCGCAGCAATGTGGCTTTGGATTATGACTCCCTTCGTTATGGACTGAGAAGTGCTTATGTCTTGTTTCCGGAGGGCTTTTTCTCTGCCCACGGGCAAATCAACAGCGTTTACAGCTATCCCAAAGGATTGGAGCTTTTGACCTATCCCTTAAATTATCTTCCGGGCTATGGGTTCCTCTTATCCTTTACTTTGTGGACTTATCTGGCCTTGGCTCTGATTTTTGGCTTGCTTCTCTTTCATTTTCAAAAAAACAGAAAGAAGCTTTATATCGGCATACTCTGTTTTTTCCTACTGTCTTCTGTGGGGAATATGTCCCTTACCATGAAAACGGATTTATTCACCCTTTTGCTGCAGCTCTCCGCCTTGTATTTCTTCCTAAAAGGAAAGAGATTGCAAAGCTGCTTCCTGCTCTTTTTCAGCTACAGCTTTAAGCCTACGGCGGTGGTTTTCTCTACGCTACTGGGAATCGTTTTTCTCCTCACCATGCTTTTGGAGTGTTTAGGGAAGAGGAGTACAAAGGCAAATACGAAAGAAAATATCAACATCAATGAGAATACCGGCATAAATAGCAACACAAATCATAATACGATTCAGGCGAAGGGAGAGAAGTGGACTTCGGAGCTTCCCTTTGTCCTGTTCTCTCTAATTTATACAGGACTGATTACCCTTCGGACTTTCTTAATTACGGGGCTTCCTTTTTCCACCACCTTTACCGGCATTTTCAAGGCAATCGGATTTCATGTAAACTGGCCCTTTAATCTGGATGCCCATGTGGATTACAGCGGAGAGCTTTCCCTTTCGGAAAGTACATTCTCCTTTTTCCGTAGACTCTTTTCTTTCCTTTTTTATCCGGTGGGAGAGGATATGGAGCACGTAGCCATTGCCTGGAGTGGCGTGCTTTTTCCGCTGATTTTAGTCTTCGGGATATGGCAGTGCTTTTCCATAGGAAGAAAATGCTTATCGGGAAGAAATAGTTTAGCGGGAGGAAATAATTTACCGGGAAAAAATAGTTTACTTGGAAGAAATAGTTTACCGGGAAGAGGCTTCTTTCCTCCCGGGAAAAGCGGGGAAGCTTCTCTTTGGGACTACCTTCCCCTTGCCCTGTCCTTCCTTGTGATTATGGCATTTTCGTTATTAAGTTTTGTAATGCTTTGGCAGATTGACGGAAATTACTATATTTTATGGGAAAGTCTGGCATTACTCCTTTGCTTTAGTATGGGAAGTGCTCCGGAAATAAGTTCTCAAGAAGAAAATGCAAGGGGCTCCAAGCTTTTGGCTTTTCTTTTAAAAGCCTTTGCCTTCTCCCCCTTCTATCTTGCAGCATTTCTTACTACCATCACCACCAGCTGGGCGGGGGCAGTGGGCTTCACCCCCATTGACTTGGCCAACAAGGGTTATTATGACCATGCCTTGGTGGAACTGGAAAATCAAGGAGAAAAGGGAAGTCTTCCCGTCTTTTCGGAAATGGCAAAAAATCCAAGGCACCATGTTTTGGCCTTTGCGGAGACGCCGGAATGCTATCGTATCCCCTGTAATGTGCAGAGCATTACGGATGTGGAAGGCTCCGGAGGAAGTCCGGGACTTTATGATTCCCCCTTATACTTCGCCTGGTTCCTAAAATGGTCCGGCACCGACTATGTCTATTTGGAGCAAAGCTTCCTGCATGATGAGAGAGAAGAACGGGCTAGGGAGATGCTTTTGCAAATGGCGGAGGAGGGCATTTTCCAAAGCCCCATGCTGGTGGAGAAGAATGAAATCCTGCCTCTTAATGGCGTAAAGGCATTTTCAGAATCCAATGGCGAAGGGGCGGAACAGCTTTTGCTTTTACAGATTCGGAAAGAGCGTTTAGAATATCCTTGGAACAAAGAGCCCTATCCCGCATTGACTAAAGAAGAAATAGTAGAAAAAGATAGGATTGTACAGTTGCTGTCGGAGTATTTGCAATAGGGTTTCCGAAGGCATGAAAGCGGTAGTTGACAGTAGGATGAGAGTGGCAGCCTCGCTATATCTCTAGGGAATAAAGAACAGGCGGATTGTATTACGAAATCCGCAAATAGAAAGGTAAGGAGTAAATGAAACAAGAAGGAAATAAAGCTTTTATAAAAGGAATACCGCTGGGGGGCTATTTTCTGGCCTTTCTCCTGCTATTAGGCGCTGCCTATTGGATTAACCGGCAGATTCACATCAAGGCCCTTTACATGGACGACCTGTATTTGTTTTCCTTTTTCCGGGAGCAAAATTTTTTTGAATTCAGTTTTCCCATTGGGCAGGCGGTGCGGTTTCGCCCGGTGTATTGGGCGATTTCCTATATCGAAATGGCTTTGGTGGGGGCGGACCCCAACCGTTACTTGCATTTCAACATTTTCCTGAACAGCCTGCTGGCCTTCTTCCTCTTCTTCTTTTCTTTGAAAATGACGAAGAAGCGTATTCTGTCCTTGTCCCTTGGGCTTCTCTTTTTGTCCGCCCACTTTGCCTATTACCAGATTGGGCAGGCTATCGGCATTTTGGAAACCCTGGCTTTGGGCTTTGCCCTTTTAACGCTGTATTTCCTTTACCGACAAATCGACTGCGAGGAGAGAGCTTTTGGGAAAATGCTGCTCTTTTCACATCTGTTTTTCTTCCTCTTGATTTTTACCCATGAACGATATGTGGCTTTGCTGCCCTTGTTTTACATTCCGCTGATTTTCAGAGGAAAGAAGGCGGGGGAAAATACCGGTGTCGGGGCGCAGAATAGAGGACTAAGAGAAGCCGGAGAATCGGAAAATGCGAAAGCTTTGGATAGCAGGAAAGCTACAGATTATGCAAAAGCTTCGGAGTCTGCTTTGTCAGGGAGTGCTACTGAGGGAAAGGGGTACATTGTAGTAGAGCAAGGCGAAAGTGAAAGTACAGGTGCAAATACCGGTGCAGGTACATATACAAATGTAAGTGCAGGTGCATATACAAATGTAAGTGAAAGTGTAAATGCAAGTGCAAGTGCAGGGCAACAGGATAAGTCGGAGAGGGAATCTGTGAAAAAACCGAAGCTTCTTCCCTTCTTCCTGCCTTTTGTACAGGCCTTTTTGTTCTTCAGCATTCGAAGCCTGGCCATCGGTTCCTTTGTGCCGAAGGGAACGGGAGGAACGGAGGTTCAGGACGGCTTTTCTCTAACAAAAGCTCTGTCCCATGCCTTTTCTCAGGTATTTTATATTTTCGGCATTCAGGCAGGACCGGATTACCTTGCGGGAATTCCCTGGGAAGAAGTAGGCAGAAAGCATCGCTATGTCATTTACGCTTCCATTGCAGTTTTAGCCTTTAGCATTCTTTTGGCTCTGGTTTTTGCCATTCGTAAGGGCAAGCTGAAAAAAGAGTTTTTTGGAAAAAATATTTTGTTCCTTTGCTTTATTGCCCTTTGTATCGGATGCTCTTCCATTACTATCCGGGTGGAAATGCGTTGGGTTTATGTAAGCTTTGCGGCAGCTCTTTTATACTTTGCCTATCTTTTGGGAAATACCGGCATGCCGATTCCCACATTTTTCGCCCTGCTCTTCGTATGCCTGCGATTCCCGGCAGAAATGAAGTACCGTGAGTCCTTCCCCAGAATTTACTTTTGGGAGGATCAGGATCGGATGAACTCCCTGGCGGAGCAGACCATAGGGAAGTACGGCCGGGATTATGTTTTGGGAAAACAAGTTTATATTCTGGAAAATAACTATAAGATGAGTAAATTCTACGGAGATACCTTCTTCCAGGTCTTTGATCCGGAAATGTCCGGACAGGGCACAAAGATTCATTTCATCAAGGACTTTAGGGAACTTCCGTCGGAAGCGAACTTCTACAACAGCCTTGTTTTAAAGGAAGTGCCGGAAGAAAGGGCCTATAGGGATATTACCCAGGAGGTATTTCCCAAGCTCTGATGTTAAAAGATTCTCCGGATCGGAGAAAGGATTAATCTGATTTTTGAAATGTAGAAGTGAAAAAATGGATTTGCTTCTATACTTCGAAAGCAGAAAATTTAGAGTAGTTTTTGCTGATAGCATGGCTTGGTTGGAAAACCGCATCTAAAAAATGAATTTGATTCAAACTACTATAAAATAAATGGCAATACATTCGTAGAGAAAGGAAGGGAGAGCATGGCAGAGCATGAGGGACAAAACAGAAATATACCGGTGGCCGGTTCAGAAGTTTCTATGACACTGACTTCCGGCGTGGAAGCTTCCGGAGAGCGGGTTCCCTTAGGGCAAGGTTTTGGGGCATTATCTTCGGGTAAGCATCTGCTTTCCAAGGGGAAAGAAGGGAAGCTCCCTATTGCTTTATTGTTCCTTTCTTTCCTTATGGCCCTTGCCATTCTCTTTTATGTTCTTCTAAGTACTACGGATGTTTTGTATTCCGACTATATCCGGCTGGTAAATTCCTATTTGGGAAAGCCGTTTCAGCTTGGGGATTTACTGCAAAAGGATATTTTAACCAGAATTCCCTTGACCTATTTCTTTAGGGAAATAAACCGTCATTCTTTTGGTTATACCCTGATTTTTGACCGGGCACTTGGGGTACTGGGACTATTCTTAGCCAGCAAACCCTTACTGCTTTTTATGAGAAAAAAGCAGCTGTCCTTTTTGCAGCAGCTTCTGTTTTTGATTCTTTTTTACAGCTTAAATAAGTGGGAAATGCTTTTAAACGGCTCGGGATATATTCATTTTCTGGCCTTTTCGGTATTTTATGACTATTTCTATGCTTTGGATCAGGCCTTCAGCAAGAAAAGCTCCTTGCTTGTTCTATCGATTTATCCGCCATTTATTTTACTGGTGGCAGGGCCATATTGCTTGGCGGTATTCCTTTCCTGCTTTGTCCTGTTCTTTTTCCTGGCTTTGGGGAAGAAGCTTTGGGATATGAAAGGGACGATTCTTCTCCTTATTTCCAATGGACTTTGCCTCTTTCTGTATCTTCTCAGCAATCACTATGCGGTGTATGAATATGCCGGGGCAGAAAGCATTTCCTTAAGGGAGGTACTGCAAAATCATCTACTATTTGTGGTGAAATTTATCTTTTACGGCTTTTCCTCTATGCTGGTTTCCGGGGAAAATCTGGAGAAGCTTCTTAGAGACGGGGCGATACAGGGAAAAGGGATTGTTCTGATTGGCGCATTTGTGCTTTTCTTTTATGTTCTTATGATACTGTTGTATCTTTGGAAGTTTTTTGCATCTTCGAAAAATTCGGGAACTAAGACATTTGCTGGGAAGGGAAAGGACGGTCTTTCTTCGGAGCAGAGGCAAAAGGATGAGCAAAAGCAGACAGATAAGAATGCTTTGACAGGGGGAAATGTTGGAGATCCTTTCTACTTCGGTTTATTGCCGGGACTACTGCTTCTCCACGGCTTAGCCAGTCATGCTTTGGTTTTCTTTACTCGCTATATGTTTTTAAAGGAAAGCTATGCTTTTCAAAGCCGTTATGCCCTGCAATACCAAAGTGCTTTGTTGGGAGCATTTTTGCTCTTGTTCTTATGGAAAAATGAGAACCGAGCAAGTTTGGGACAGAAAGCAAGAACATCACAGGGCAGACTTGCCTTTTGCCTCCTGATTAGCGGAATCTTCCTTTTGGGAACCCTGTGGACAGACAGCAGTGAATGGGGAAAATCCATGTATCGGCGGGAACATTATGAGCGTATGTGGAGCTATTCCCATGA
>ERZ773197.641-NODE-641-length-26516-cov-21.937984_pt1 | contig 26516 bp, 16 predicted proteins | sample MGYA00580999_ERZ773197 | MGnify/ENA primary metagenome ERZ773197 (study PRJEB29015, sample SAMEA2738166) | human oral metagenome | biome: human oral; feature: human-associated habitat; material: saliva | place: China | collected 2185 ...
TGCTTTGATTCTTTAAAGATTCTCATCAGGTTTAGGTTTTAAACTTTTATTTATTTATTTTCCTAATTTTGTTTCAATTGATTTTAGGTATTGTCAATATTCCATCTTGTTACACCTTATTATATAGTAAGGTATAGGTTATTTGGGACTTCTTGTTCGCTTTACTTAGGTTTTTAGGCTATAACTGTCTTGCAGTGGTCGAAGGCTTCACATTCCCTTTCCCACAACTCGTTAACAAACAGTCATTTACACCTTTCTTCGTATTCCTTCTTTAAGATTGGTCTAATGACACCTATACTTCAAACAACTCAAATGCTAATAATACTTATGTTAACTTTAATATTTAACATTTATAAACAGTTAGTGGGCAAGTGAACGGGTTGACAAGTAGACAAGTTGCTTGGGAAAAAGACAGAGTAACAAGGTAAGTTGACGAGTTGACAAGTGAACGAGTAAACAAGTTGCTTGCGAAAAAGACAGAGTAACATAGTAAGTGGACGAGTGAACGAGTAGACAAGTAAACAAGTTGCTTGCGAAAAAGACAGAGTAACAAGGTAAGTGGAGGAGTTAGACAAGTTACTTGTAATAAAGAAGAAATTTGTTCTCATGTTACCATGTCTACTTCACAAGCAACTTGTTCACTTGTCTACTTGTCTACTTGTCAACTTGTCAACCATATTACCATGTCTACTTCACAAGCAACTCGTTCACTTGTCTACTTGTCAACTTGTCAACTTGTCAACCATATTACCATGTCTACTTCACAAGCAACTCGTTCACTTGTCTACTTGTCAACTTGTCAACTTGTCAACCATATTACCATGTCTACTTCACAAGCAACTCGTTCACTTGTCTACTTGTCTACTTGTCTACTTGTCAACCATATTACCATGTCTACTTCACAAGCAACTCGTTCACTTGTCTACTTGTCTACTTGTCAACCATATTACCATGTCTACTTCACAAGCAACTCGTTCACTTGTCTACTTGTCTACTTGTCAACCATATTACCATGTCTACTTCACAAGCAACTCGTTCACTTGTCTACCTGAAAAGAAATTCGAAAACAGTATTTACATCTTGACTCTCACTAAGGGGGGCAGATTAAGCTAAGTGGGCTTTCTAAGATCTCAGCTGACTTAGTCATTTTTTCCATCAGTGACTAAGTTAAGTGACTAAGATAATACACTTATATACTTCTGATTCCTACTATTGGGTTTATCAGGTATTGTCATCTCAAGAAATCCACCTTTTATCAATGGGTCAATATAGCGACTTTTAGCATTGTTACGATGTTTTAGTCCCAAATGGGTTATAATTTCAGTAAGACTTTTAGGCTGTTGGCATAAGGCAATAACCTCATTCATTACCTCTGCCGACTTAGTCACAGACTTAGTCACTTTTTCTCCATCAGTGACTAAGTTAAGTGACAAAGATGGCTGTATTGTCACCTCGAAAGCAGTTACTTTACCGACATTGAAGATGGGGTCTGGATTTCCATTCTCCCTTAGCATATTTTTAACACGCTGAATACCACGGTTAAACATATTAACATACTTCATACCACGCATAGCCTCTGCAATAATAGGATTACGATAATCATTTACCGTAGGGAAGTTTTCTGGACGAGCCTCCCCATATAAGCCTCCAGCATTGAGAATCTCTATACGATTGCTAAATTGATAAATTCTTATAGGCATATTTGATTGATAATCACGATGCATACAAGCATTCATCAGTAGCTCTCTAAGTGCGAGTTCTGGGTAGTTAAACACAATCTGTTCTCGTAGCATACTCACAGGCATTGGACGTGAAGTGACAATAGCATCTTTTACAAAACTCTCCAACTTAGGTAGTATCGAACATAGACTTCCCCGCATCTGCCTTTCGTTAAGAATTTCGCTTCCTGTATCTTCTCCTGCGAAATGCACATACTGAACATAACAGCCATGAAGAAAGAAAGAGGCATTTATCCCAAAAAGCACAATGGCTGCATTCGTAGGACAGTCATGAACTATGTCATAAAGATGGATTGCTGCCAATTGCTCTTGCAAAGAGCGTTTATCCGTCTTAAGAATATCAGCATCTATTACCTGTGGAAGATATTCATATTTTATAAACTGAGTGTCAATATCCTTTAATGATGATCCAAAACAAGGAGTGGCATCAAAAGTAGCCATATAAGATGTTCTCTTCTCCAAAAGGACTCTTTCTTCTGACTCTGTTGCAATGTCCCGACGAGGTCCTATACGAATAAAGGTACGACCACGATATCGAACTGGTGGAACCAAAGCTGGTGAGACCTCTACGACGAGTAAATCACCACCTTCAAGCTCAAACCTTTCTACTGACATAATCGGTAATGGTAAGATATTGCCATCAGAGCGAATCCCCGCTATTCGTTTCATCAAGGCATCATCAACTCTTAGTCCAGATAAAGTCCCATTGTCATAAGCACCCAAAATAAGATAACCTTTCTTTCGGGAATTTGGCAAATCGTTTGAAAAAGCACAAATAGCCTCCTGAAACTTATCCATATCACCTGTTGAACTCGTACGTTCTATTCTATAAGTCTCTGTGCTTTGCAAGAGTTCAAGAACTTCTTCTTTTATTACCATAACCTTTATTTATATTCTCATTGAACTTACCCATAGCATTCTTACTTAATGTAGGCTTTATAAATCATGATTTTCCACTTACTATACTCCAGTAAACTTGATAAAACTATCAAAAGTGGTTGTACTTATTTGAGCACCAATATAACATTATGCACTCTATGCAATCCATTTAAGTAGTTATATCCGAAGAATCATTTTTACTCTAAAAAGAATTAAATTAGAATTATCATTTCCATTTATAGAACATTCTGCCAAAAGTATTAACTACAAAATTAAGCATTTCATAATACAACTCCAAGAAAAATAGACATTATTGTGCCACAATAATACTTTTCTTATTCGTTAAGTAGTAGCAACTTTAAGATATACTTTATTTGATGACGTATAACATTAGATTAACAATTGAAAGACAGAATATTCATTTGATCAATCGAAGAAGACAGAATAATCAAGTTTTAAACAGAATAAACACATTTAGATTGAAAGAACTACAAATGACACGAATTGCAAGTTAAAGAACAGACACACTAAGACAAAATGTACACAATAAACAAATGTTTTTACAGGGGGCTCGGTGATTACTTCGCGCCTTATGGAAGGCTCACTTTTTTGTCTAATTTTTTCACAATCAGTTTTTGTAAAGGGCACAAATTACGTTCGAATTAACGCCCACTTGGCTTGCAAAAGATGCTCTTTAAGACCCTTACTAACGCCCTTTTGAAGTCCAATTAAGCACCTTTTGAAAACCACTTCTGCAACTATCTGATAATAAAAGGCTTACGAGGATGCTCAAAATACTCATTTTTAACCCTTTTCTTCAATTATTTTGTAATTATATTTCACAATGTTAGGTGGATAAATTGAGCTTTTACCTTTAAAATAAAAAGCCTCCGAAGTAATGAATACTTCGGAGGCTAAATCTGTATACGCTACTATGAGCGGATAGAAGTTAACGCTTACTCATAAGTTCCAATCAAGATACTCGTAAGCGCCAATCTCGCCAATCAAGAAACGAGGATACTCGCTTGTGTCAAAGGTTTCGAGGATTGTCAACTTAACATACTTACATGTTACTGGTGTGTTGAAGACGATTGGGAATGGGGTTTCGTCATCATACTGAGTTGCTGTGGTGGCAGTACCCATCTTTATCCATGTCTTACCATCTAAACTGGTAGATACAGCAACCTTCTTCACACCATATCCGTAGCTTGTGTAGTTGCAAAGGATACCAACACCAATCAGTTCCTTTGTGCTATTGAATGCCATTGTAAACTCTGGTTCATAATAGGTATATGAATACACATAGGTGTTGTTATCGCCATCATTCAACTTTGCTGCATTAGAACTGCTGAGTGTAGTTGACATCTGATATTCGTTCAAGGCAATCTGCTTGTCTGCATTGAGCGTACCAGATGCATTGATGTTGTCGAAAGAGAAGTTGGTTGCTACTGCTACCTTCGTGCTTGTCTTTGCTGTTTCAGCACCGTCAACACTCTTGATAACAACAGATGTAACGCCGTTCTTCAACATAGCCAAGTTCTTGAGGGCATCACCATTCACCAACTTAACGACGATTGGTTCAGATACCTGCTGACCCTTAGCGAAGGTTACAGATGTCTTGCTAAGGCTGATAGCGTCAGTGCTCATCACCTCTTCGCTACTATTTGCCTCAACACCATCAGATGTAACAGCCAATGTTACTGTTACATCCTTCTCTGCTGGAGAAGAAAGACGAACATAGAACTTTGCACTATCATTCGCCAAGGTAACAGCTGATGCAGACTTCTCACCAGCGAGCAACAACTTGTTGCCGTCACTGGTACCAGTATAGAGGTAAGCCTTCGCAGAGTAGTTCTCTTCTGCAGTTGGGTAGAGCGTGCTACCAACTTCTGGCTCGCTCTGACAAGATGCCAGTGTGGCAGCAACCAAAGAGGCTGCCAGCACTGACTTGAATACGTTTATTTTCATATTTGAGTTTCCTTTTGACTTATTTACCATCGATTCTTACGTTCTGCTCCCAGGTTGGAACAGCTACACACTTACCGGTGTTGCCGTGACCTGTTGCATCATTGAAGGTATCACCCTGACCCTCGTTGAGCTTCCAATATGCCTCCAAGCCGGTGCTCTTAGCATCGCAAGCGTACATGTTGTTAGTAATCTGAGCCTGTGTACGAGCCACGGTCCAGAAGCGTAATTCGCTCACCTTCACGTTTGCCTTCAGATAATCAGTGTTACCGAAGTTGATTCGGTTGCTGAGGTTAGTAGCCTTACCAGGGAGGTCCATAGAGTTATCAAGCGCACCGTTAACATAGAGGTAGAGCTTTGTACCTGTGCAAACGAATGCGAGGTGGTACCACTGGTTAGCGTTAAAGAGCTGCTTACTGTTCATCTGTGTACCCTGAGTCTTAATCTGCAGACGGTTACCCTCGATAGGAGCATCACCGAAACGAGTATAAATCTCGCCACCATCGTTACCCCATGCACCGAAGAGTGTCTGGTTGTTAAGTTCGCCAAGCGCCGTACCGAGCTTGCTGATGTTCACGTTCATCTCGACAGTCCACTGTGAAAGGTCATAGGTCTGACGCATTGCGAAGTGGATGTTATGTGTAGCGTTAATGATTGGCACAGCCTGATAAACAACCTGATCGAGGATGTAAACCATCGAACTACCAGAGTTCAGGACGTCATACTTGCCATCTTTACTCTTCAGACGGAGGGCAACAGCATACTTCTGACCGCTGTCCTTCAGTGCTTGTGTCAATGGGTTAATCGTCAGTGTCACATCAGAAGAAACCGACTTGCCCTTCTCAATCTTCACCTCGTTAGAAGAGAGTGAGTAGAGACTTGCAGGCAGTGGCTTGTAAGAAGTCTCGTTACGCTGGTTGTATTCAGCGAGTGCCGTTGTATCACTTACCACCTCGAAGGTGTAGTCCTGTGTAGCAAGGTCAGAGAGACGCACGTTCACAGAAGAAGTGACAGCCGACGTACCGATAGTAATATTCTGACTTGAGTTACCATTAGTATTGGTTTGTGCGATATACGCCTGATTAGAAAGAGGCGAATATTCAGCATTCTCACAAGAAGCCAGCATTGTCAGAGAAGCCATAGCCACGGCTGCGATGAAAAGCTTAGAAATATTGTATTTCATAATTTGAATGTCTTGATTATTGGATTGATGGATTCATAATCTGGATAGCCTTGCGCAAGAAAGGATAGTTGCCTGTCTGTCCAGATACTGTATACTCGTACTCCATGTGATAGGTTCCTACACCACCCTTACGATAGGTTACGCCATTGTAAACAGGGTTCCAGTAAGCCATACCTAAGAGAGAAGGAAGGGTTGTACCATTGTCTAAGCGGAAGGTTACACCACCCTTACCAGCATAGTTCTCAAAGTTCTCGCAGACGATGAGCTTATTAGCCACCTGCTCTGGTGTGAGATACTGTTGGAAGTGAGTAGCCTGAGCAGCAAAGCGACTGTTCAAATCACTGTTACCAGAAGAGCTATAAGCCTGAAGGATGAAGTAGTTGAAGTATTCGCCATACTGAGCAGCCATAGCGTCAGGCTCACCATCGATAACGAACATCTTATCAGTACCAGACTTAGGACCGATGCGCTTGCCCATTGTCTTTACGAAAGCCTCCATCACCTTAGCGTTCTGCCAAAGCTCCTTATCGGTCTGGAAAGGCTGAGCATATGAAGGCTCAGCATCGAGGTCGAAGCCATCATAACCATACTTAGCGATAGTGTCGCAGATAGCATTTGCATACTTCTCAGTAGCTGCAATCTGTGAAGCCTCATCGTTGCCCCATCCCCAGAACTTATGACGCCACTCTTTCCATGTGAGGTTTTTGTCTGTGTTAGTTGGAGTAATCTGGTCACCAATGTCAAATACAAGGCAACTGATGAGCACCTTTGTACCCTTTGTTTTCTGAACAAAGCGGAGATCCTTCAGCATTGCTTCTGTTGGATTCTTCCAGTTTCCCCAAAGAGAAACGAAGTCAGTACTGTCAGGAAGACCTGCCAAAGAGTTCTCATGTGTAACACCAGTACCCGTCCAGTTACCGAACCAACCGAAAGCTACAGAGTGGTCAGTCTTCTTATAGTCGCGAAGTTGAGCATAGTAAGCCTCAGACTTATTTGTGTGAGTAAGGTCAGCTCCGTCCTTTGCCTCTGTCTCAGTCCAGTCGCTGCAGGCAGTGAAAGCCGTTGCAGCGCAGGCTGAAAGCAAGAATATCTTTATTAAATTCTTCATTTTTTATCGAATGTTTATTGTATGATAGATATCGTTTAACGCTGCCACCACATCTTGGTTGCATAGTCGTCATTACCCTTTAACAGCTGTACAGCCTTAATATAGTTTGCCTTGTTATTGGTAGCCTCATCAATATCAAATGGGATACGGTTAGCAACCTGGATGCTATAGTCTGTTGACTGTGCCAGAGGGAACACCTTTGGATAGCCTGTACGACGGATTTCGCTCCAGCCTTCCTGTCCGTTAGGGAACATTGCAATCCACTTCTGAGTAATCAGACGCTCCATCTTCTGCTCGTCAGTAGCTGAGTCGTCCCACTTGATAGTGATTGTACTAACCGCACTAACATCTCCACCGTACTCGCTGATTGGGTCAACATAATTCTTCTCGGTTGATGTATTGTCAGCCAAGTAGGCTGTTGCAGAACCTGCACCCCACTGCTCGAAGGAGAGTTTCACACCTTCTTCATAGAGGTCCTTAGCGCTTCCGCCCATGTTACTCCAGCCTGCCAACGCTCCTTCTGCACGACAGAAAGCCATTTCTGAAGCCGTGAGCCATACGCCCTTGCTGTCTATCTTGATGTTTGCAGCTGAGTAAGCCTTACCTGCTGTGGTCTTATTACCAATCTTCGCAGCGGCACGACAGCCGATTACTGAACGAATACCGCCCTCTACTGGGGTAAAGAACTTCGTCAGACGTGGGTCGTTGTAACCTGTGAGGAAGCTCTCAAGGTCGGCACAAGCACGGCTATCACCCCACTCTACAGATGTCTTATACTGTCCGTTTGGTGTATAAGCAATAGCGCAGTTGTCGTCATTACTTGTGATGACACCGTCCTGTACTGCCTGTTCGCCCAACTGCTTTGCCAATGTTGGCTCAACATAGCGGATGCGGATAGCAATACGGAGCTTCAAAGAGTTCGCATACTTCAACCATTTAGCCATCTTACCCTGATAAACCTTGTCTAACTCTTCAGCAATAGTAACATTAGGGTTAGAAGCAACCAATGGTTTGATGACGTCTGTAGCCTTGTTGAGGTCAGCGATAATGCTCTTGTAGACATCCTCTTGAGAAGAGTAAGCATTACCGTCAGTAGCATCAGCACCGATAGGAAGTGGTCCGTACATATCTGTAAGACGCATGAACGACTGTGCACGGAGAATCAATGCCCAAGCATAAACTGGTCCTTCGCCCTTTGTCACATTGTCAATTGCCTTGAAAGCAGATACCGTCTTTGTCATAGAATCCTTAAACGGATAGCGTACCCAACCATTAGGAGCATTGAGACGAGCAAAGTTCTTCTCAGCAAAACCATTGTTAGCATAGGTCATGTAACGACCCAAGTAGTTACCGATAAGGTCTTCGTTCATCTGGTAAGCATTCTCCTGCTCAGGGAAAGCCTCGTTCTCCATCTGTACGAGGAAAGAAGAGGTTTGATAGTTGTCGCGTGACAGGTCTTCGAGAGAAGCACCTGTACCTGGACGGTTTGCCTCCTGAAAACCATCTGTACAAGATGGCATTGAGATTAACACCGCACTTGCGAATGTGCAGGCAGTGATGGCTTTATATATATTAATCTTTTTCATTTATATTTCGATTAAATGAGTGGAATTAGTTTTAGAATTTCAGCTTCACGTTGAAACCAAGTGTGCGAAGGCTTGGCTGCATGAGGTAGTCGAAGCCCTGATAGTAGGTACCTGTAGAAGCTGTTGCCTCTGGATCGAATGGTGCCTTGTTGTAAAGCATGAGGAGGTTGTTAGCTGTCAAACCGAGTGTCAGCTCCATACCGCCCAACATTCGACGTGGGAAGGTGTAAGCGAGGTGTGCCTCCTGGATACGTGCATTGGTTGCACTGTAGATATACTCTGACCAGATTGGGTTCTCACCACCTACTACGGCATAGTAGTTTTCAGCTGATACCAAACCATTGTTTACTGCGATACCGCCCTTGTCGCGTGCATCAGCAGATGCCTTTGATACACCGTAAGCATCCATCAACGCCTGTGTCTGTGACATTACGATACCACCGAAACGTGCAGTTACAACGAATCCGAAGTTAAAGCCCTTCCAAGAGAAGTCGTTAGAGAAACCGATGTTACCCTTTGGAAGTACTGAACCACGATAAGATGGGTTGGTAAGGTTCACCTGTGATACGTTACCATCCTTGATAGCAATATTGCCTTCTGCGTCACGCTTGAAGTCACTGGTCATATAGAGGTCGCCCATCGTACCACCCTTCTTAAGGATGATGTTAGCACCATTCAAACCACCTTGGTTGATAACCTCGTTAGGATCGTCGAGCAACTCAACAATCTTGTTGCGGTTAGCACTGTAAGTGAAGTTAGTGTTCCATGCGAAGTTGCCCCACGTATGGCTGTAACCCAATGCAAGCTCAATACCACGGTTTCTTACGTTACCAGTCTGTACATACTCAGAAGAGAATCCCTGACTACCTGTGATAGGACGAAGGAAGGTCTGGTTGCGGGTGTTAGACTGATAAACTGTAACATCCAAAGTAAGTGCATTATTGAAGAAACGTGATGTCAAACCTGCTTCCCAAGAGTTCGTACGCTCTGGACGGAAGTTTGATGGGAACTTATAAGTTACGGTGCTATAAGTACCTGACGCTGGGTTATACTGATAACGCCATGGTGAGGTGATGTTTGGAGAGATAGCTGAACCTACTGATGCCCATGAACCACGCACCTTCATGTAGCTAATCCATGATGGAAGTGTAGCCATCTGAGAGATAACTGCTGACATACCCACTGATGGATAGAAGAAAGATACATTGTCGGTACCGTCCAAAGCTGAGTCCCAATCGTTACGACCTGTTACAGTCATAAACAGCATACTGCGCCAGCCCAACTCTACGTTAGCGAAGAGTGAGTTAATCTTGTGTGCATGGTCTGTGAAGATAGGACGGTTGTCAGCGGTTGCTGAGCCGTAATCGATTGCGTTTGGAGTGAACAAGTTAGATGGTGCCTTCAAACCACCTTGGAAACCTGTTACGTTATACTTGTTACGTGTGAACGAACCACCAAGGTTGGCTGATACTGAGAAGTCGTTCAATGTCTTGTTGATATTGAACATCAAGTCGCCATAGAGTGAACGGTCATTCACCTTGTCATAACCATAGAAACCATACTTTGAGTGAGCAAAGAGGTTGGTTGTTGAAGCATAACGCTTGTCTTCCTGCTTTGTACCTGCATCGTCCCAACGCAAACGACCCACAACGTCCATCCAGTCGAAAATCTTATACTTAAGACTTGCACTGATCATGTAACGGCTGCGGTTGTTTGAACGAACCATACGGTTGGCTACCCAGTATGGGTTCTGCATACTCAACGCATCACCGAAGTTCCAGTTCTGAACATTGATACCTCTTGTCACATCGTAAAGCTCGTATGTACGAACAGCGTCGAAGCTCTCACCACGTGGGAAGAGATAAACAGCGGTCAATGGGTTGAAGTACTGACCCTGAGCTGTCAAGTTCTTATCATGCTCCTTGATGTAATTGAAGTTGAAGTCGAAGGTCATCTTGTCGTGCAAGAACGTTGTTGTATTGCGGAATGCAAAGTTATAACGGTCGTAGCTGTTATTAGGAATGATACCCTTTGCATTCGTCGTACCTACCGAGATATAGGTCTGGTTCTTGTCAGTACCTGCAGTCAGAGCCACGTTGTTCTGAACGTTCGTACCTGTATTGAAGAAGTCCTTTGGCTCATAGTTACCATAGACTGATGGAGTCTTTGCGCCCCATGACTTCACGTCGCCTGCACGGTTTACGTAAGAGTTCTGGAACTCTGGCATGATGAATGGGTTAGCAAACTGTGTACTGTTACTTACAGTCACGCTTACCTTACCCTCCTTACCCTTCTTCGTGGTAATCATGATGACACCCTGCGCAGCAGCTGAACCGTAGAGGGCAGCAGCAGCAGGACCACTGAGGACGCTGATTGACTCGATATCCTCTGGGTTGATATCGGCAATACCTTCTGAACCCGGCTGTGAACTGAACGCACCACCTGAAATCTCACCCTGACTGGTGTTGTTGATTGGCACACCGTCGATTACATACAAAGCCTGATTGCTACGGGTAATTGACTTAGGACCACGCATCACAACGCGGGCTGCACCACCCATACCAGCAGAAGAAGCATTGATGTTCACACCGGCTACCTTACCAGAGAGGGAATTCATGAAGTTAGGGTTCTTAACCGTTGTAAGGTTCTCACCGCCTACCTTCTGAACGTTATAGCTCAACGCTTTCTCTGAACGCTTGATACCCAAAGCGGTTACCACAACTTCCTCAATCTGATGAGCCTCAGCCTTCAAAGTGATGTTCAATGGGGCATCACCGCTAACCTTCACCTCCTCAGTGTTCATACCGATATAGCTGACAATAAGCGTAGCACCCTTATGTGTCATAATCTCAAACTTACCATCGAGGTCGGTGGTCGTACCATGCTGCGAATCCTTCACGCGGATAGTAGCACCGATAACTGGGTCGCCAGCATTGTCTACGATAGTTCCGGTAACCTTCACGTCACCACTTGATTGCTGTGTTCCCAATACCTTTGCGGTATTTGCCTTAGTTGCAGCAACGACTACGTTCTTGCCAAAGTTGTCAGCCGAAGTGACATGACTGCTGGCAAAAGCGGTCAAAGAGCAGCAAGATAGGAAAACACTTACTGGTAGAATCTTTCCTTTTCTCATTAGTTATTTTATATTTGATAATAATCTTATTCTGACTTAGGTCTGCCCAATAACAGATGTGGGGCAGCCTTATATATATAATAGGTGTGTCCTATATGAAATGTAGGTCTCTATATTAAAAATGTAGGTCCCTATATCAAATAGATGTTCAAAAGTTATCCATGCTTTCTCACATTCCCATCCGTTTTTTTGTAGGTTCTTAATACAAAGATAACATATTACACGCAAACAATACTTATCATATATCAAGTATTTAACAAAAATAAACACAAAAAGACTGCTTTTTACAAGCAAAGGCTTGTTAATTCATAATTCAAAATTCATAATTCATAATTATGATTACCGTTGTTAGCTGTGGTTTATCGCTGCAAGTAACTTGTTAACTTGTCAACCAGTTCACTCGCCAACAATAATCAACTGTGGTTTATCGCTACAAGTAACTGGTTAATTTGTCAACCAGTCCACTCGTCAACTCCCAACTTTGAACTACGAATTTCTCTAATTGTGCGAATCCTTATTGCTAAATAATTCGTGTCATTCGAGAAATTCGTAGTTCAAAGTTCAAAGTATTTTAATTTTAAAGAACCATATCTATCCGTTAGGCACTCCCCTCCTTTGGAGGGGTTGGGGGAGGTTTTCTTTACATTTCGATTGTGGAAAAGTAAGTGAAAGGGGATAAAAACAAGTTATTTCTGCGCCCCTGTAAGTCTTTTGCTATCAGGTAGTTGCAAAAATGGTTTTCAAAAGGTGCTTAATAGGGCTTCAAAAGGGCGTTAGTAAGCGCCTTAAAGGGCACCTTTTGCAAGCCAAAAAGCCGTTTATTCGCACGCTATTTGTGCCCGACTGACTTGCTGATTGTGAAAACATTTGACAGACAGAATGAGATAAGAAAACAGAATGACATAGAGACATATACTTCAATGACATATTTTTGCACGAGGACAGAATAACATGCCAACTTATCTCATACTTTTATTAATACTGTGAGATTGTCTGTTTAGATTCTAACAGCTAATTTGAAGTTAGAAAACAACAATACAATTAAGTATGTTTTATAAGCACTTTACATTTTGATAAGCTAAAGTGTACGGTTTTTAAATTAATTGATTTTAATCAAAGAATTAATTTAATTAATAATCACACGCAATCTTTTTGCAATTTTTCTCTTTTTTATTAGGACAAATAAGTAACTTTGCAGCAATAAACTAACGGATTGGTAGATTTTGTAAAGAAATAATAACAATCAGGGTAAACAACATAGTAAATCCAAAAACGGTATTTAAGTTATGAAAAGTAATGTAACGATGCAGAAAATGTCTTATCTGCAGCCTGTTTGTACGTGTGTTAATGTACAGGCTGAGTCACACATTTTAGTGATTAGTGGGACAACAACAAACCCTGTAGAGGGCGGTGACCCAACAGGCGGCAGTGGTAATGGCAATACACCAAACCCATTCGGAAATAGTGGTGCACAATCTAAGGGGCAGCCAAGTTGGCTTACATCAGAAGAATAACAAAGATTTTATTTTTAACGATTAAGAAATGAAGATGATGAAAAAGAATGTCTTATTTCCTGTAGCATGCTTCTTGATGGCTGCTCCATTGCTGACAAGCTGTCATGACGATGTAGACAGCTCTACAGCCGAGAATACAACTATCCATACTTATAGCCTCGTTGCTGATGGCACAAACGCACTGCAGCAGGAACCAGCTACACGTGCTCTGAGTGAAGATGCTGCCCATAAGATTAAGTCTGAATGGGGTGAGCAAGATGAGATTTTAACTTATGTAGTTGGTGGGGATGACCTTCATACAGCTAACTATAGCTATATTACAAATAAGAATTTAGGTGGTAAAAGCCGCTTTGACGGTGAAATAGCATCAAGTGCTGCACTCACTACTAATAGCGAGATTGCATTCCTCTATCCTGGTAAGGCTGCACAAGGCAATAACAGAACCATTACGCCTGTTGTTGAAAGTAATGATAGAAGTAGTCTTTATCATGAGGCAAGCGACAAAACACAGAAACTTGTCGAGCTAAACCTCTCTAAGCAGGATGGTACAGCAAAGACTATTGGTGAGCGTTTCGACTTCCAGTGGACTAAGCAGAAGCCAAAGAAGGTTGAAGGAAAGAAAGTCGACGTAAGTCTTGGTAAGCTAAAACGTATCGTTACTATCTGGGGATTGCGCTTTACAAACGAAGGTAACCAACCTCTTACAAACATCGACTCTATCTATATCTCAAATGTAAAGAGTAGTGATGTGTTCAATCTTGATGCAGGTACTTTTGTAGAGAATAACTTTGATGATGAGCGAACAAACCTCGTTATCAAGCCAGAACAAGGTCAGACGCTTAGTTCTGCCAATGGTAAATATACCTATGCTGCGTTCATCCCAGGCACATACACAGACGTTGTTGTCATGGTATTCGCTAAAAATAAAGTATATCAGAGAACTTATAGCTCAATCACCTTTAACGAAGGCAACGTATATCGTTCAGACCTTTTGAAGATGGAAGAACCTAAGCAGAAGGCTTATGTTGAGGTACAGGGTGTTAAATGGGCTACAGGTAACTTTATCCACTATGGTCCTGTTAATGGCGGCTACTGGGGTATTGCACCTACACAGTGGTGGATTTCAAAGCGTGCTATGTACATAGATAGCCATCGTAATGAAACTTCTTCTGGTGGAACACTTGTTTCATCACAATTCGCAAATGCACCTACACAGACGACAGATGATGTTGACCTCTTCCGCTTTGGAGATATCGAAAACGCTCTCGATCTTACATCAAATAGATATAAGAGTGGAAATGTAGAGATTTCACAGAAATTCTATGTCGGTGATGGGCCTCTCCAAAAACAAACTTCCGACCGTACAAAGGCAAAATATGGTGACCTTGTTTGGTATTACACGATGAACAATCATAGGAAGTATCGTTACCCTACAGAGGCTGATATCTTGTCTCTCTTTAATGATGCTAATGTACAACCAGCTTACTGTTACACCGATAAGGGTACTATCGTGTATGGTGCATACTACACAACTAATAATGGAGGTGCTTCTAATAGACTCAAGGCATTCCCTACAGGTGTAAGAGCATACGATAAATACAAGAATGTTACAGCACTTGTTCGTGCTAACATCGGCTTGTTCCTACCAATTACAGGTAGACGTGTAACACTTAATGACAAGATGGGTCTAAGAGATATGACATGGGGATCAGGTGCTTATGGGCAATATATGACTTCTCAAACTAAAAGTGCTTTACTTATACTTGAAACTAATCACTTTGTGTTTGGACCTAAAGATTGGGCCTATAGAAGTTCAGGTGCTAATAAAGCTCAGGCATCTGCCATCCGCCCTGTATTAGTTAGCGATGATGGTCAAGAGGACCCTGTTTACTCTGCATTTGCCAACATCAAATAAGGCAGTAGTCGCACTTCAAGGCTTGCCTAAAGCCTAACAAGAAAGTTAAGTTTATGCTTTTATACGCATAAAAGCAAGGCACTATAAACCCCACCACATTCGGATGCAAGTCCTACTGTGGTGGGGGTTCTTTTTTAGTATATCCTCCTTTTAAATTAAAGCTTTAGTAATAAATTCCTTTCTACCAAAGAAGCAGTTAAAGGCTTTGTTACTGATTCTTTATCTCTGTTCTTCTGTTACTTTGTCTTTCTATTACCCATCCTTTTGTTCATCATTACCTTGTTTATTCTACCCTCATACTTCATCTTTCTATCATATACCATGTCTACTCATCCACATTCTGTTTGTATTCGTGAAATTCATAGTCGTTAATGGTCATATCATAAAGGTCAATGTTCAATACTCAATGTTCAAAGTATAAGGATTCGTGTCATTCGCGTAATTCGTAGTCGTTAATGGTACATATCATAAAGGTCAATGTTCAAACCTCAATGTTCAAAGATAAAAGTTTTTATAGATGAACCCTTAACTTTTAATGCGCCTCTCCTGTCTTATTCCTTCGAATAAAATTAGTGGTCATTTCGTTAGTTTTATTTAATGAAAAAATTTTTGGTATTGAACATATACTGCACTTTAGGGTTTTACCTTTGCAGCAACCTCACGAAACAGTCTTCTCCCCAGTAGGCTGTTTCCATAGGGGGACGATGCGAATGCCACCCGACGACTTCTCCTACTGACCTACACTGCGTCACGAATAAAGAAGGTGGTAGATGATTAAAACCATTATTCTATAACAAAAAAACACTAAGAACAATGATGAAGAAAGTTAATATAGTAATGAAGGCTGCCCACCTCTGGACTCAAGAGGAGGAAGACCGACTGACGACAAGGATTGTTGATAACTTCTGTGACCTAATCAATAGAAGCGAGGAGGAAGGATTGTATTGGACTGGATTGAAGTGTGACCTCATCGACTTGGCTCACATGGTTTGGGAGACAGGGCGACTGATGGATAAATGCGGTAGGCCAATGGACTTCCAAACCATCGTACATCATATCTGTAGGGTGCTTCATGTGCGCGAACCGTGTAATCCCTCATCGGTTATCTCATCAGTCCGTGCCCGAAAGAATGTTAGGGTCGGTCCGCTCCGCGAACGTTACTTGCAACTGATCAGTAAGGCAAATATACAGGATCCGATGAGGTTGGAGATAAGGAAACCTCACCCCCCAACCCCCTCTCCGAGAGAGAGGGGGAGTGCTGGTAACAATTTGCTAAAGAATGGCTAAAAGTTCTCCCTAACCAATAGGGGTATCTCGCATTCTACTCCCCTCCCTATGGGGGAGGGGCAAGGGGGTGGGGCTATTGTACATGCCCTGTCCTCTTCAATACACCCCACGTCTGCAGCTCACCCTTTATCGCCTTGAGGTAACTCTTGAAGAGGACGTAATACATTATCCAGCGATAGAAGAATCGTTGAGGGATAACCCACAGAAGTACCCACAGACGCTCGCCCTCGAAGATATAAGCCATGATAGACACACTGGCATCGATGACAAGGAAGATGAGGTAATAGAAGAATACCTGAAGGGCATTACCCGTAAAGAGTCCGATGAGCATCAGTACATCAGCCAATGGTGAGAAGGTTGGGATGATATACTGGAAGATAAGCATATTAGGCATAGCCCATAGACCAAAACCTTTCTTAGAAGGTGCAAAGAGTGAGGAACGATGCTTCCAGAAGGCTTGCATCACACCAAAGCACCAACGGATACGCTGCTTAACAAACTGGCGGAGTGTCTCTGGTGCTTCGGTAAGTGCCACAGCATAGTTCTCGTTCTCGATGATGTATCCATGCTCATTGATACTCATCGTCAGGTCGCAGTCTTCTGCTAAGGTATCAGTTGTAAAGCCTCCCACCTCTTCAATAACCTCCTTTCGGAAGGCGCCGATAGCTCCGGGCACAACGGTGACAGCATTGATATTAGAGTACGCCATACGGTCGAAGTTCTGACTACTCGTATATTCAATCGCCTGCCAGTAGGTAAGCATATTCCGTTGGTTACCCACCTTCACATTACCAGCCACCGCACCGACACGCTTCTCTGTGTCAGCGATGAAGTGTTTCATCAATCTACTTACCGCATCATTCTTCAACTGGGTGTCGGCATCAATACAAACGACATACTCTGAACGGCAGGCAGCAATACCATAGTTGAGGGCTGAAGCCTTTCCTCCATTCTTCTTAGCAAGCACCGTAACCATATCATCATTGTCGAAAGCCTCATGTACACGTTCGAGTGTATGGTCCTTACTACCATCATCAACGAAGTAGATATGCAGGTTAGGATAGTCCTGTTGCTTAAGCGTAGTGATGGTACGGACGATGTTTACTTCCTCGTTATAACCCGGTACGATGATAGAAACTGTTGGTGCCGTGGCAGCATCAATAGGAGCATAATTACGTCGGTTCTCCGCCCGCTTCTCTCTTATCATCAGTACATACATAAATATCAGGCGCATCATTCCCAAGGCAAGGAAGACAAGGAAAAGAGCTGTGAGGAAGTCTGAGACATGATAAATCATCTCTGCTAACCAAAGGTTGGTCTGCATCGCATAGTATGCCTTACCTTTATTAATCTCAGGCATCAGTGTTTGCTTGTTCATACCCAAGTATTGTTCGAGGGAGATAAACTGATAACCCTCATGCTGCAAGGTCTCTATGATACGTGGGAGCGCATCAAGGGTAGGCTTTCGAGAACTACCACCCGCATCGTGCAACAAGATGATATGTCCGTCTTCATGGTGTACACCATCAATGACACGCTGATAGATCTGGTCGGCTGTAACGTTAGACTGCCAGTCATTAGGGTCGATAGACTCTCCCACAAAGAGGTAATTCCTACGACTTGCCACAATCATTGGCCATATCTCTTCATGTTCCGTTGGGTCAGCATCGGCATTATAAGGCGCACGAAAGAGGATAGTACTATGTCCTGTCACACTCTCTATCAACATTCTTGTCAACTTCAACTCTGCATAAGAGCGGCGGTCGGAGTTCTCAATCATGTTATGGTGGGTGAAGGTGTGGTTACCAATGGTGTGTCCATCCTCATAGACTTGCTTTACCAATGGCAGATTCTTCTCCATCTGCAGTCCCACCATGAAGAACGCTGCAGGGACATTATACTTCTTCAGCGTACTTAGTACGGTAGGAGTCCAACGGCTATCTGGTCCGTCATCGAAGGTAATAACAAGCTGCTTATCCTTACATTCACCTAATCGTTGGATGGTATAAGTAGAAGGCAGGGCACGATAATACTCCTCCGAGATAAGGCGATTGTCCTTATCTATCCTTATCGAGATGTCTCCAGGGTGAGGTTCTGTTGTCACTTCAAGCACTTCACCAGAGCCAACGAAGTTGACATCATCGGTGCCGTTGAGTTGCATCAGCTTCGCAACAGACATCCTTGCCACACTCTCCCATGACATATCTTTACCATAGAAACGCCAGATACGCTTGTCTTCAGTTCCCAAACGCCACAAGCCAAAGCCTGCAAGATGATATTCTGCACCAAAACGCATGATGTTAAACGTGGTGGCAGCATCGGTGAAGAACACTTGATGAACCTTTTTATCGTCGGTATTCTGATAGGAGAAGCTCACGTTATAGGTGTCATCATCGAACTTTACCTTTGCATCTGCATCTTGTGCAATAGCCATTGTCTGGTCGAATGACACGGTCGTACCGCCTTCTCCATTTGCCCAATCATAGCCATAGGTTGCCATACCGAGGACAATCTTATCATTCGGAACATTCTTTGCAGCCCAGTCGGTGGCCTTCTCTACCCATCGCTGCGAACTAACCGCTCCCGGCTGACTCTCAATGTTATGTTCATCATAAGCCATGAGGAAGAGATAGTCGTTATACTTCGCCAGCTCCTGCATGTTATAATCCTCATTGAAAGGGGCTACGGCTTGTGTTACATAAAGCCCATTCGCATGGAAAACACGTGAGAAGTCTTTGAGCAATTCGACAAGAAGGTCGTTATCTTGAATATTAAGTTCCTCTAAGTCGAGGTTGATTCCTGCAAATCCATAGCGCCGACACGTCCCAACCATCTCGTTGACAAGTGCCATACGCTTCTTCTCGTCACGCATGATACGCCCTATCGCCTCTGGATGGAAGTCGGAGTTGTAGTTATTGGTGAGCATAGGAAGAACCGGAATACCTGTTCGACGCATCAACCGCAGTGCTTGCTTATCAATCCGATACTCCACCTTGTCGGTCTTAGGATTGATAAAAAACCACTCTGGCAGAACCATATTCAAATGCTTGATATTGTTCTTCAGGGAGATATAAGCATGCTTATCCCAGTTTACATACCATGCCGAACGCACACCGATTCGTGGATCGTCCCACTCACGGAAGTATTTCTGTGTCAGACTATCTGCCTTTCCAATAAATCGTTGTTTCTTAATCGTAGCCTTCGCATAGTTATTGTGCATCTTCTTCTCCTTGAAGAAGTCGCGGAACGACTTATAAAGCTTTGCCGTCTTGTTATCCTTGGTATAAGGTGATGACGCTGTTACTGCATTCCGATAGTCGTGACGGAAAGGCATCTGAGGACTTCCTTCCAAGGCAAACATTGCCAAGAAAACGATTCCTAACAATGAGAGAATCGTAAGAACGACGCGTAAGGTCCACTTAAAATAACTCCAGCGTTGACGGGAGTCTGTCTGAAAAACTTGCTTGCTCATTGTTTCTTTTCTATTAAATGAAAGCAATTATTATTGTCTATAAATCCTTCTATAGATGATTTCTGTATCTCTAATTCTTTTTTCGGGCTTTTGTCCCACTATCTTATTCCTTAGATATAAACGTAGAAAGTGGGTTGTTTCTTCCTATCGTAATAAGCGGATGACTTCTTTCACCTATAAGAATATAAAGTTCCTACGCATAAAGTGACAATCCGTCGATTGTATCTAAGAACAAAAAATGTTATCCTTCTCGATCTTACTTCCTGTGTTTTAAGCCGTTTTTGTTTCCTACATAAATCAAAGGAACGCGCTGTAGTACTGTTCTTCAAAACGATTATGCTCCGCTTCCCAGCCTGCAAGTACTCTCCAATCTGTCATAACAAAGTCCTAATACCTTTCAGGAAGATGGAAAGGGCAAAAGGATTTGCCTATTACAAGTGCAAAAGTACAATATTTCTTATAAAGATAAACACATTTATATGAAAATAATAAGCCGCTTCCGAAATATGGAGTGTGAAACTAAACGTCTTATATAATAGGCACACGGAGTCACGGAGGGGACGGAGCTAAACACAATGTCACGAAGGTGCCGACAGCACAAAAGAGCGACGGAGGTGTAGCGTACAGATTCTTGATAACTATTTTGGGGTAAACGCTTTGTGTATAAATTGCTAATAGAATTGGCAAACAAGCTCCGTCACTCTGTGCCCCGACGGTGCCTCCATTACTTCCATTACTTTATTTTAATAATCCTCCGTTCCCTCCTTTTCTCCGTGTGACATTGCTTCAAACCCTAAACACAAGTGGCAAACCTTATCACTCCAAAAACCTGAAGACCCAAAATAATAAGCCACTTCCGAAATATGAAGTGTGCAACTAAACGTCTTATATAATCCTCCGTTCCCTCCGTAACTCCGTGTGACATTTCATTAAAGCCCTAAACTTAGGCGTTTCCTTATCATTTCAAAAGTATGAAGAACCAATAATCAGCTTCCACTAACAAAGCCTCCTCGCATTTGCTTGCCTATCGCTCCGCCCGACTCTATTCACAAAAACAATAGGATTCTTGCGGTTTTCAAGCACATCCCATTAAGAAAAACAAACCCTCAAAAGTCAACTTTACACTAATCATCGCATTTGATATATATCAAGAAACAACCGATAGAATGATATTTTTCATCGTTTAATTTTGATAATCTGAATATTATTCATACCTTTGCATTGTAATTCAAGAGAAACATATCTGATTACAAGGTTTTAGACTTTACAGGTATTGAAGATTGCTCAGGATTATTTTTGAAAAAGAAGATTTGTTTAGGTTAGTAATAGATTTAGGTTTTTAGTTATATTTTAGGTAAAGATTGTAGAAACATCAACGTCGTGAGACGATGGTTATTCGGAGGTAACGGAAGAGCGGAAGCTCTGCCGTTTCTTTTTATATATACCCCAACTTTAATTCAGAATCCTCTGTTAATTCAGAATTCATAATTCACAATTCATAATTATGATTACTATTTTAATTCAGAATTCATAATTCATTTATGATTACTATTTTAATTTGGCATTGAGTTTTTAACTTGATGATTTCTACCGATTACGTATGAAACGAAGAACTTTGAAATAGGCATTTGCGTAATTAGGGAGATTCGTAGTCGGTTAAAGTTTGCGTGGATAATGGTTTGAAAAAACATAACATAAAATCGGGTAAAAGACCTATAAACAAAGGGGAAAACACGTGTAAAATTCAGGTTTGTAAACGGCAGTAAATCAATTCATTATGATACAGTGCAGGAAAAGGTGCTTAAATGGGTTTCAAAAGGGCGTTAGTAAGACGCCAAAAGGGCACCTATTGCAAGCCAATTAGGCGTCTTTTAGAGGCTAAAAGAGCATGTGTAAGCTTTTAATCAAGTAAAAAAAGTTTATAAATCCCCTTTGAACTTTGAGCATTGAACAATTACCTTTGAACTTTATGATGTGAGTATTAACCCTTGATTTACCAGTTGCTTGTAGCGATAAACCACAGTTAACAGTAGTAATCATAAAGTTCAAAGCTCAAACTTCAAACTTCAAAGGATAAAAAAAAAGGAACACTCTTTCGAGTATTCCTTTTGTGATTCCGACAGGATTCAAACCTGTAACCTCTTGATCCGTAGTCAAGTGCTCTATTCAGTTGAGCTACGGAACCATTATTATGGTCGCAACAGATAACAACAAAGTTGTCATTTCTGAATTGCGAGTGCAAAGGTATTGCTTTTTATTCGTTCCACCAAATGTTTAGCAATCTTTTTTATTATTTTTTTTCGTCTTCATCTTGTAATGTGGGGAGCGAGATGTGATAACCCACTGCAATAAAACGAATTAAACAGATTGCAAGAAATGTCACAATAACTGTTATCGGAAGTGGTAGTCCGAGCGAGAAGAGTGCCCAATAGATGAGTCCGCCACCCACACTTGCCACGGCATAGATCTCTTTGTGGAAGATTACGGGGATATTGTTCAGCAATACGTCACGGATAACACCACCTGCCACACCAGTGATACAACCCATGATGACGGCTACCCAGAAGGGGTGTCCTAATGCGATTGTCTTCTGAATACCCGCAATAGTAAAGAGTGCCAAGCCGAGTGTATCGAAGACGAACCACGCATTGCTAAGGCGTTGAATCCACCTGCGCGACAAGATGACGAGGAAGAGCGCCAGACCTGTACAAAGAACATACATGATGTTTGCCATCCAGAACGGGCGCACGCCTAACATAGTGTCACGAATCGTACCGCCACCAATAGCGACGGCAAAGCCACATACATAACCTCCGAACCAGTCGAAGCGTTTCTGTGCGGCATGGCGGATGCCCGATATGGCAAACGCAAACGTTCCGAGAAACTCCAGTATCACCTGAAGTGTACGGACAAGATGTGGATCAGTGTAGATCATATTTGAATAAAAAAGAAAAAAAGAAACCTAAAGCCCCACCCCGACCCTCCCCGAAAGGGGAGGGAGGCAAATAGGATAAGGTTAGCTGTATGTCCTTGATGGAGTAATAAGACTATCTTCTCATTGTTGTGCAATAAAGAAATCTAATTTACATATTATAATTACTTAGCCCCTCCATGTAAGCTATGCTCATTGGCCCCATGAACTTAGAGTATCTCCTCATTGTTATACAACAAAGAAATTTGATTTACGTATTGTAATTACTTAACCCCTCTATGTAAGCTATGCTTATTGACTCCATGAACTTAGAGTACTACCCATAGCTATCTGCACTCCCCTCCTTTCGGAGGGGCTGGGGGAGGCTTTCTCCCTCCCCTTTCGGGGAGGGTCGGGGTGGGGCTTTGGGCTTTGAGCTTCTTACACCACGTTCTGTGGTTCCCCTGCTATAAACTTCTTAATATTCTCAACGCAGATAGCCATTAGGCGCTCACGTGCCTCACGTGTTGCCCACGCAATATGTGGAGTGATGAAGGCATTAGGCTGACGGAAGAGCGGATTGTCTGCACGAGGTGGCTCCTCGGTCATTACATCGGCACAATAAGCACCAAGCTGACCACTCTCAAGGGCATCGGCAACAGCCTGATCGTCGACGAGTCCGCCACGTCCGGTATTGATAAGGATGGCACCACGACGTACGCCCTTCAGCGTCTCTGCATTGATCATACGCGCGTTCTCCGCCGTCAAAGGACAGTGCAAGGTGATAACGTCAGACGTACTGAGCAAGCCTTCGAGGGTTGTCTTACGAATACACTCTGGCAGATCGCTACTGTTCTTACTGGTGCAAGCAGAGATGTCCATGCCCAGAGCATGTGCAATCATTGCCACCTTCTGACCGATGTTGCCCAAGCCAACGATACCGAGTGTCTTACCAGCGAGTTCCATGAGTGGTGTGTCCCAGTAGCAGAAGTCCTGCTGCTTGCTCCATTCGCCACGGCGCACAGCCTCAGCATAATGGTCGACATGTGTGGTTGCGTTCAAGAGGAGGGCGAAGACATGCTGTGCAACGCTATCCGTACTATATGCAGGGATGTTGCATACGACGATACCACGCTCACGTGCTGCTTCAACATCGATATTGTTATATCCTGTTGCTAACTCACCGATATACTTCAATTGTGGCAATTGGTCGAGTACTTCACGGGTGATATTTATCTTATTGATAAGAATACCGTCCGCATCCTTAGCTCGCTCAATAACTTGTTCCTGACTTGTGCGCTCATAGATAACGCACTCTGCTATTTCCTTTATTGGTTCCCATGAGAGGTCACCAGGGTTGACTGCATGGCAGTCGAGAATTACTATTTTCATGTTTGTTGGGTGTTAGGTGATGGGTGTTAGGTGTTGATGATTACTTCCCTTGGGTCAGTGACCATTGGTTCGGAGGGACTGGGACGACATTTAGCTATCTGCACTCCCCACCTTTCGGAGGGGTTGGGGGAGGCTTTCTCCCTCCCCCTTCGGGGAGGGTCGGGGTGGGGCTAACTCATCCGGCATATACTGCTGCTCGACATAATGTCCCGGATAATCGTGTGGATACTTATATCCATCGCTATAACCGAGGTCCTTCATTAGTTTTGTCGGTGCATTGCGAAGGTGGAGGGGAACAGGGAGGTTGCCTGTCTGTCGCACTAACTCTATCGCTTTATTGATGCCTACGTATGCAGAGTTATCTTTCTTCGACCGAGCTAAATAGACTACCGCCTCTGCTAATGGGATTCTACCTTCGGGCCAACCAATCTTCGTCACAGCGTCAAAGGCTGCATTCGCTAACAATAAAGCGTTAGGATTGGCGAGTCCGATATCTTCTGCCGCACTGATTACGACACGACGCGCAATAAACTTTGGGTCTTCGCCACCTTCTATCATGCGTGCCATCCAGTAGAGTGCTGCATCTGGGTCGGAGCCACGAATCGACTTGATGAATGCCGAGATAATATCATAGTGCATTTCGCCGTCCTTGTCATACGCCAACGGATTCTCTTGCAGTCGTTCCTCCACCATCTTATCGGTAATCACAACATCGTTGCCCGATTCGGCTGAGATAATCAAGTCGAGAATATTCAGTAGCTTACGCGCATCACCCCCACTGTATCGCAGGAGTGCCCCCGTCTCACGCAGTTCGATATTACGCTTCTTCAGTTCCACATCCTCCGTAATGGCTCGATGCAACAGTTTCAGCAAATCGTCTTTCTCCAGCGACTTCAGCGTATAGAGTTGACAGCGTGAGAGCAACGGACGAATCACTTCGAACGATGGGTTCTCTGTTGTTGCACCAATAAGCGTCACCGTTCCCCTCTCTACCGCACCCAAGAGCGAGTCTTGCTGCGACTTTGAGAAACGATGGATTTCGTCGATAAAGAGAATCGGTGAAGCGGAATTGAAGAAACGACCGCTCTGTGCTCTTTCAATGACGTCGCGCACATCCTTCACACCACTCGTCACGGCAGAAAGCGTATAGAACGGTGTTTCTAAGCGATTAGCGATAATCTGTGCTAACGTAGTCTTGCCCACGCCCGGTGGTCCCCAAAGGATAAACGACGCAATACGCCCCGAGTCGATCATACGTCGGAGCACAGCCCCCTCACCAACGAGGTGTTCCTGTCCGATATAATCGTCGAGCGTGCGTGGTCGCAATCGTTCTGCCAATGGTTCCATATCTCTTCCTCTTTTATTATTGTTACAAAAGTACTGAATTTATCTCATAATAACAAAGAATGAAAGAAAGTTCTTCTGAAATATGGAGCGATAAAATAAGCCTACTACATGATAATTAACATTACAAAAATACAAGCCATAAGTTTGTATTTTGATAACACTACTGCTTTAATGTCTTTCTTAAACCCAAATCTCTTAGTTTGCAAGCTGAATTACAAACTTAGAGATTTGGGTTTAACTTTATAGATAAATTTAATAAAGAGCAAAGCAGGTTAACAAATCTGCAATTCTTAGTAGAGAAGAAAAGGTTTCTGTACCTTTGTACACATAAAACCAAATGACTTTTTACAATGAAACTTCCCAAATCAAAGTTATTTATTGCGGTCGCATGTTTAGTCCTTCCACTTTTGTTTGCTTCATGTTCAAAAGATGAAGAAAGCGAAAACGACCCCATGCCCTTTGTTCCTATCGAACAAAATGATTTCACAGCTGATATCCTGCAACCTAATATTAATTATTCAATTCCTATCCAAAGAGACGATGCTGACGATTTCTATTCTAAGGCTGTGGGCACCTACGAGGGTACGCTAACCGTTTATGACCCTAAAACCAAACAGGTAATTCCTTCTAATTTTGATAATCATGTAAGCGTCCAACTCGAATTAGACTCATATAAGTTTAAACTGAATCCTGTTCCCCTTCCTTTTACATTATATGCGTTAAAGAAGGACCAATATGCTTATGACATACTATACAAAATAATCAAAAATAAAACTTGGTGGAAGGAAGACAAGCTACGTGATGATCCCACAGGACTCATAGGAAGAAACAAGAAGAATCCTTCAGAAGTGGCATTCCAATTGTATAACCCATATAAGTTATTCTCACATTCATTATATTTCCAGCAGGATCGTTATGACTTGGTTCGATTGATTTTTAATATCTGTGGAACTATCAACAATACAACGAAAGAAATGACGGTTTACATAAAGCCTGTGGGTGCCTTGTTTCATGACGGTATGGTTATAAACAATAAAATAAAAGCCGAATTCAACGACGTTTATTTTATATGCAAATTAAAGAAG
>ERZ773197.642-NODE-642-length-26512-cov-10.823676_pt1 | contig 26512 bp, 22 predicted proteins | sample MGYA00580999_ERZ773197 | MGnify/ENA primary metagenome ERZ773197 (study PRJEB29015, sample SAMEA2738166) | human oral metagenome | biome: human oral; feature: human-associated habitat; material: saliva | place: China | collected 2185 ...
CTTTTTTGTTGTCATTGTGCAAATATACTTTTTTATTAATATAATTCATACTAAACCCCAAACTATATTAAGGGTCAAGTTGTGCACTTTCGTTTGACAACGTACAACGATAGAGGGTTGGCGATGTGAATCGTTAAAAAAAAGTCTCCCTCATGCCCGAGAGGGTCAAGCACAGGGGAGACGGAGTGTGTGAAGATGTGGAGGGTTATTTTAGTATAGCACTGATGTCGTTGAGGTTGCCGTCGTTTGGGGCGGGTGTGACGCCGATGAGATGGCATAGGAGCGCATAGACATCAACATTGGGGAAGTGAGGATAGTCGATGTGTCGGAAACTTGGTCCCATGGCTCTGAAAATGGCTTGCATGTCGCTGTATGTGGGGTCGTAGCCATGCATGCCTCCAGCCTTCACTTTGCCGTCTGTGACAAGCCAACCCTCTTGCGGGTCGGCAATGACATCACCGATGTTTTCGTGTGTGCCGTAGTGGAGATAGGCAGGAATCTCATTTTTTCGCCATACGCGCATGTGTGGGATAGCCTTCAGTGCATTGTATACCGAGTCGGCATATCCTTTGTGGCAATAGATTTGTGCGGGCAGGTTGCCTTCTATGCGTTCAACCCACTTGGGATTCAAATAGCGTTTGCATTCAATTTTCCGTTCGGGAGTCACGAAGGTCATGCCATGGTCTGAAACGACAATGAGGTTGACACTATCTTTGCGTGGTCCTTGTTGAATGTTGTCCCATAGGTCGTGAAGCTGCGCATCCATGTTTCGGAAGGCCTCTCTTGTGCGCTTGTCTTGCGGTCCGAAGCTGTGTCCTGAGTGGTCGGGCTCTTCAAAATAAACCATGATGAGGTCGGGTGCCTGCTTGGCGTTGATAGCTTGTGAGACCAAAGAGATTCGTTCGCTGACAGAGAGATGGTTCTTTTCGTAGTTGAACCACACATCGGGGTATTGGCCTTTCACTCGTACGTCGCTTCCTGGCCAATGATAGGTAAACACTTTCTTGCCCTGTTTCTTGGCCGTAATCCATATGGGTTCTCCGCCATAGAATCGGCTGTCGGTCTTGGTCTTTGGATTACTGAGCGAAAATATCAGTCCGTCTTTTCTGTTCGCAAACGAATTGGCGATGATACCATGGTGATCAGGATAGAGTCCTGTGGCCAAGGTGTAGTGATTGGGAAAGGTCTTGGACGGATAGGAGGGGATGAGCCCTGATTTTACGCCCTGTTCGGCCATGTAATTGAAAAAGGGTGCATCGTACCATTGCGGGTAATCCCATCTGCATCCATCGAGTGAGACTACGATTGTGTAAAAATCTTTTCGTGCCGTGCAAGTCAATGTAAAGATAAAGACGAGCATGATGGTGAAAATTTTCTTCATTTTTCTGCTGTTTAAGTGATTTGATATCACAAAGATATTATTTTTTTTATAAAATTAATATTCAAAGACTTGATAAATTAATTTATTATATTTAAATTTGCAACAGAAAGGAGGAAATTCAGTTATTATTTAATATTATGGCAAAGTATAACATTACAGAAAAACGGGAGAAGGACGCGGCATACCGCGCTTTGGTTAGACCCGGATTAATGGATGAATTGAAAGAAAAGATTCTCGACATCATTCTTATCCAGAAGAAGTATAAGGACAAGGATTACTCTGCCAAGAAGCTTGCTGACGATTTGGGTACAAACACGCGTTATATCTCAGCCGTTGTGAATGTCAAGTTCCACATGAACTACACTTCGTTCGTAAACAAGTATCGAATTGAAGAGGCGATGACACTCTTGGCTGACAAACGCTACAGAGAGCTGAACATGGAGGATATTTCGGACATGGTTGGTTTTTCTAATCGTCAGTCGTTTTATGCATCGTTCTACAAGCTCAATGGATGTACGCCTCGCGACTACAAGCTCCGCTATCAGCAGCAGCCTGTACAAACGGAGTTGCCAAAGAAGAGAGGGCGCAAACCAGGCTCAAAGAATGCTGCCAGAGCAATTGATGCGGAGTGATATTCCCTGAGATGATGAAGTCCACAAAAGAAGAAAAATCTTTTTGTGGGCTTTATTGTTGTGCAAAATATTACATATTACAATATTACATGTAACGTTAATCCTTTTCCACATCCACCCTTGTCAGCGCGAGGCGATAGGTGTAGTTGTAAATAGCTTTTGTTGTGCAGCTTCCGTATCTACCCTTGTCAGCGCGAGAGGTTTCATGGTTAATCATTAAAAAGATTTCGCGAGGCCTGTCAGTGTGCGATTGATAGGGAAAGGCCTTGTGGGCGCTGCCGTGAAAGCTGATTTGTGGTGTGACTGCCACAACGCGGTGATGGGAAGGGATAAAAAAGAGACTCATGAACTATATAGATGAAAAATTTGCTGATATTCAGATTTTAAGGTATAAGTTAGAAGGATTTGAGACGCTGTCACTGCGTGAGAAGTTATATATATATTATTTGTCGAAAGCCGTGCTTTCGGGTAGAGATATCACCTTTGATCAGTTTGGAAAATATAATCTTGCTATTCGCAGGGTGCTTGAACAGATTTTCATGTGCTACACAGGGAAGCGCGACACCGCAGACTTCCATGCTTTTGTGGTTTATCTCAAACGCGTGTGGTTTTCAAATGGCATCTATCACCATTATGCGTGCGACAAGTTTGTGCCTGGTTTCACTCAGGAATTCTTTTGTGAGGCCTACAATCAGCTGGCCATAGACCAGTTGGGATTGGCTGACGAGGGTGAGAAGAGCGCTTTGCTCGATGAACTTCTCCCCGTGATTTTCGATGCCAGTCGTTTGCCGAAGCGTGTCAACAAGGCAGATGGCGTTGATTTGATTGAGACTTCGGCATGCAATTTCTATGAGCATGTCAGTCAGCAAGAAGTTGAAGACTATTATGCTCGCATGAAGCAAGCCTGTGAAGGGCGTCCCGTTTCTTTTGGGCTCAACTCGAAACTCGTCAAGCAGGATGGCTGCCTTAAGGAGTTGCGCTATCATGCCGAAGGATTGTATGGAGACAAGATTCGGCAAATCATTCATTGGTTGAAAAAAGCCACTTTCTATACCGAAAACGACCTGCAGAAAAACATTATCCAGTTATTGATAAACTATTATCAAACAGGCGATTTACGATGTTTCGATGAATATTCAATTAAATGGTTGGAAGACCAGGATAGTAGGGTAGATTTTATCAATGGCTTCATAGAAGTTTATGGCGACCCATTGGGCTTGAAAGGTTCGTGGGAGGGCATTGTGCACTATAAAGACCCAGAAGCCACGAAGCGTACACGCCTTATCAGTGAGCATGCGCAATGGTTTGAAGACCATTCTCCTGTGGATAAAGCGTTCAAGAAGAAAGCCGTGAGAGGCGTGACGGCCAATGTGGTTTGTGCAGCTATGCTTGGCGGTGATGAATATCCTTCTACTGCCATAGGGATAAATCTTCCGAATGCCGATTGGATTAGAGCCGAGTATGGGTCGAAGAGTGTGACCATAGGAAACCTCACCGATGCCTATCAGCGCGCCTCATTGGGCAATGGATTTTTGCAAGAATTTGTGATAGACGATGCTACGCGCCAGGCGATTGAGCAATATGGCGAGTTGTGTGAGAATCTTCATACAGATTTGCATGAGTGTCTCGGTCATGGCAGTGGGCAATTGATGAAGGATACAGACCCCGACGCCTTAAAGTCTTATGGGAATACGATAGAAGAGGCGCGTGCCGATTTGTTTGGCCTGTATTATCTTGCCGATAAAAAGCTTGTCGACCTGGGACTTACGCCCAATGCAGAGGCTTATAAGAGCCAATATTACACCTATATGATGAATGGTTTGCTGACCCAATTGGTGAGAATCAAGGAAGGCGATAAGATAGAGGAGGCTCATATGCGCAATCGTGCACTGATAGCGGGCTGGGCTCTGGATATGGACCAAGAGGGGCAGGCTGTTGTCATTGAAGAACGCGCGGGAAAGCACTATGTGCGTGTGAAAGATTATGAGCGTTTGCGCACTCTCTTTGCCACTCAGCTAAGGGAGATACAGCGCATAAAGAGTGAAGGTGACTTTGTGGCGGCGCGTCGGTTGGTTGAGCAATATGCCGTTCATGTTGATGGTGGTCTGCACAAAGAAGTGCTGAGTCGTTATGACAAGCTGGATATAGCCCCCTATAAGGGCTTTTTGAATCCGTGGATGAAGCCAGAATATGACAAGCAGGGCGATATCATAGACATAAAATTAGACTATTCAGAGAGTTATACACATCAGATGTTAAGATACTCAAGTGAATATTAAACAAAAAAATAATTCTTATGACAATCGAGGAACAGATAAAGGAGATAAAACAAAGTTTCAGACTCTATATGAATGGGCCAGGCTCAATGTCAATGCGTGAGAAGGGGTTGAACTATCATGTCAATTGGGGTGTTCCATTGCCTACTTTGCGTGAGATGGCCGAAACGTATGGCAAAAATTATGAGCTTGCCATAGCCTTATATAAAGACAATGTCAGAGAATGCAAGCTGTTGGCTACCCTGTTGATGCCCATTGACAGGATGGATGCCGAGCTGGCAGATGTTTGGTTGGAACAGGCCCAAACGCAAGAGGTTGTCGAAATGCTTGCCATGAATGTGTTTCAATATGCCGACTTCGCATCGGTACTTGCCTATGAGTGTATCGCCTCAGAAGAAGTGCTCCGTCAGATTTGTGGCTATAACATTCTGAGCAGGTTGTTTGGCAAGCAAATGGAACCCAACGAACGAGGGATAAATGAGTTTTTGGATCAGGCGTCTGTAGCCTTTAGCACTGAGAACTTGGGCGTGAAACATGCCGCCTTAAATGCAGTAATGAGTTTTGCGGCACTTGGCCAGGACTATGAAAATATTGCCCGTAAAGCACTGCAAGGGATTATTGAGATTTAAAATAAAAATAATGTTATTATATTTTTTAATCTAAATTAAAATATTTAATTTTGTAAGGCAAAAAGGTCTTAAACATGATTCAATGGTAAAAGCAGACACACAACGAGCTTATGACATTCTCAATGAATTTTTAGTGTCAACAAAGCGGCGTAGAACCCCAGAGCGTTATGCAGTGTTGGAGGCTATCTGCAACATGGATAATCGTTTTACGATAGACCATTTGGATGAGGTGTTGACGGAAAAGAAATTCAAGGTTAGTAGGGCTACCCTTTATAATTGTGTGAATTTGTTTTTGAAATTAGGATTCATTGTTAGAGTCCACCTACAAAACGGCACCACCTATTATAACACTTCTACGATGCAAGGCGCCATCTTGCAGATTTGCCGTAAGTGTGGGCGTGTCACCGAACAGAGTTATCCCCAGCTTACAGAAATGATAGAAGAACTCAAATTCAAGCGTTTTCATAGAGACAATTATAATCTGTATATATATGGCGTGTGTGGGGCTTGCCATGCAAGGAGATTGTCTCCAGGCAAGAGGAAGTCTGCAAAAAAAACAAGTTGACAACAATCTATAGATATAATGAATACAACAGGAAAAGTTGATGTCCTACTCGGATTACAGTGGGGCGATGAAGGAAAAGGAAAAGTAGTTGATGTGTTGACACCAAACTATGATGTAGTGGCACGTTTTCAAGGAGGCCCCAATGCAGGTCATACATTGGAGTTTGAAGGTCGAAAGTATGTGCTTCGCTCAATACCCTCGGGTATATTCCAAGGAAACAAAATAAACATCATAGGAAATGGTGTGGTGCTTGCTCCTGATTTGTTCATGGCAGAAGCGAAAGACTTGGAAAAAAGCGGTCACCCATTGCAAGAGCGTCTGCATATCTCAAAGAAAGCCCATCTGATTCTACCAACGCATCGTATCCTCGACCGTGCTTATGAAGCCGCTAAGGGCAAGGCAAAAGTAGGAACCACCGGGAAAGGCATAGGCCCAACTTATACCGATAAGATAAGTAGGAATGGACTGAGAGTAGGAGATATCTTAGAAGATTTTGAAACAAAATATGAAGCCCACAAGGCTCGTCATCTCAAAATGCTGGCAGCATTGGGGTGGACAGACTTTGAAGGTTTTGATGAGATAGAGAAGAATTGGCTTGAAGGTATAGCCTATATGCGTCGGTTTAAGCTCGTTGATTCAGAACACGAGATGAATAATATCCTACGCTCAGGTAAGAGCATTCTCTGTGAAGGTGCTCAAGGAACGATGCTTGATGTGGACTTCGGGTCTTATCCCTTTGTTACTTCATCCAATACAATCTGTGCAGGCGCATGTACAGGTTTGGGTATCGGTCCAAACAAGATAGGAGAAGTCTATGGCATCATGAAGGCTTATTGCACGCGTGTGGGCGCAGGTCCTTTCCCTACTGAGCTGTTTGATGAAACCGGTAAAGCTATCCGTGACAAAGGACATGAGTATGGAGCAGTAACAGGGCGTGAGCGTCGTTGTGGCTGGATAGACCTCGTGCAATTGCGTTATTCTATAATGTTAGATGGTGTGACACAATTGATTCTCATGAAAAGTGATGTTCTTGATAGCTTTGAAACCATCAAGGGCTGTGTGGCATATCGCTTGAAAGATGGGAGTGTAACAGAGGAATTGCCTTATGAATTAGAAGGTGTAGAGCCCATTTATAAAGAGTTTAAGGGGTGGAAAACCGACATGACAAAGTTTAAGAATCCCACGCAATTTCCACAAGCATTCTGTGAGTATATCAAGTTTTTAGAAGACTTCTTAGAAACACCGATAAAGATTATTTCCATTGGCCCTGATAGAGAGCAAACAATTGTTTTATAAAAATAAATAAAATGGCACAAAAACCTTCCATTCCAAAGGGAACTCGTGATTTTGGTCCTGAGGAAATGGCAAAACGAAATTATATTTTCAACACCATAAAAGATGTTTATGCACTTTATGGCTTTGAACAGATAGAGACTCCAGCAATGGAGACTCTACAAACATTGATGGGAAAGTATGGTGAAGAAGGAGATAAGTTGTTGTTTAAGATATTGAATTCGGGAGATTATTTAAATAAAATCTCTGATGAAGAATTGAATGAACGCAATTCCCTTCACCTGGCTTCAAAACTATGCGAGAAAGGTCTACGTTATGATTTAACAGTTCCTTTTGCACGATATGTTGTCATGCATAGAGATGAACTCCAGTTGCCTTTCAAACGCTATCAGATTCAACCCGTGTGGCGTGCAGATCGTCCTCAAAAAGGAAGATATCGTGAGTTTTATCAATGTGATGCAGACGTTGTCGGCTCTGATTCATTGCTGAATGAGGTAGAACTGATGCAAATTGTTGATACAGTCTTTACGAAGTTCGGTATAAGAATTCAGATTAAAATCAATAATCGAAAGATTCTTTCGGGTATTGCTGAGGTTCTTGATGAAGCTGATAAGATTGTAGATATTACTGTAGCTATTGACAAATTAGAAAAGATTGGTTTAGAAAATGTCAATGCAGAATTAAAAGCTGGAGGCATTACAGATGAAGCCATCGAGAAGCTTCAGCCGATATTGACTATGCAGGGCTCTAATGAAGACAAGCTGAAAACTATAGAGAAGGTACTTGAAAGCTCAGAGGTAGGCTTGAAGGGTGTTGAAGAAACGAGGTTTATTCTTGATACACTCAATTCGGTTGGTTTGAACAATGAAATACAATTAGACCTTACACTTGCTCGTGGATTGAATTATTATACTGGTGCCATCTTTGAAGTGAAAGCCCTCGATACGCCCATGGGGAGTATTACTGGAGGTGGACGTTATGATAATCTTACAGGAATATTTGGTATGCCAGGCTTGAGTGGTGTAGGAATTTCATTTGGTGCTGACCGTATTTATGATGTGCTGAATACCTTAGAACTCTATCCCAAAGAAATGCTGAGTTCAACACAGGTTTTATTCATCAATTTTGGAGAAAAAGAAACAGCCTATTGTCTTCCTTTCATCGCTGAAATCCGTAAAAACGGGATTCGTGCAGAAATCTTCCCCGATAAAGCAAAGATGAAACGGCAGATGAATTATGCGAATGCAAAGAATATACCTTATGTTGTCTTTGCAGGTGAAGATGAAATTGAGAAAGGAAAACTCATGTTGAAGGACATGCAGTCGGGTGAACAAAAGTTGGTCACTGCAAAAGAATTGATTGCTTCGGTCTTAAAATGAGGATGATAAAGAAAGAGGTAAGCAAAAACTTACTTCTTTTCTTTTTATCTTAAAGAATAACTTAATAATTTAATTTATGAGATGTAGATTAGGATTTATCCTTTTTTGTTTTTTGATTCTTCTTTCCTCTCTTAAACGTCCTCAAACAACTATCTATATTATTGGGGACTCAACAGCAGCCGAAAAGAAAGACCCACAGAATAACCCAGAACGAGGTTGGGGAATGATGCTCCAAGGATGTTTTTCAGATAATGTCTTGATAAGAAACTATGCCGTGAATGGTCGTTCGAGTAAAAGCTTTCTTGATGAGGGAAGGTGGAAGAATGTGCTTGAAAGTCTTAAGCCGGGTGACTATGTTGTTATTCAATTTGGTCATAATGATTCAAAGCTTGATGAAGCACGCCATACAGATCCAAAAACAACATTTTTCAGGAATTTAGAACGATATGTTCTTGAAACGAGAAGTAAAGGAGCTATACCTGTACTGATGAGTCCTGTTGCACGAAGGTGTTTTTATAAAAAAATGGCTGATAGTCTTATTGATGATGAAAAGCTGAGAAATGTGGCCTATGATGAAGAAAAAATAAATAGTGACACGTTGATAGATACTCATGGAGCATATAGACATATAGCACAAGATGTGGCACAAAAATTAAATGTCTTTTTTGTAGACGCAAACAAAATATCTGCTCAGATTGAACAAAAACATGGAGTGTTTGGAAGTCGGAACCTGCATGTATGGCTAAAGCCTGGTGAGTTATCAAGTATTCCCAAAGGAAGAAAAGACAATACACATTATAATGTATATGGAGCTTTTACCATGGCAAACGCCTTTGCAGATGCCTTGGGGCGTAAGATAAAAGATTTAAGGCCATTTGTAAGGCATTATGATGCCGTGGTATCTTCACAGGGACATGGAAATTATCTGTCATTGGACAGTGCCTTGTCTCAGATGCCCAAGAAGGGTAAATATCATATCCTTGTATTAGACGGACGATGGAGGCTTTCAAAAGCAAAACTTAATCGTAATATAAAAATCACTTGGGGTAGATATGCTGAACAAGTTGACTGATATATGTGATAAAAGTAGGTGGAATTAATATGTAAAGTGGGTCGGTTATAAATAAAAACCCCTGAGTTTTTTATCTAACTCAGGGGTTTTTATCTTTAAAATAGGCTGTTATATCAAGAAATGAATAAGTTTATTTCTTGACATTAGCCTGTTGGAGACCATAATGTTTTTTCCGGTCAATCAACATGAGTACAAAAGCTATAATGATAGCTGCTATTCCACATCCAATAAAGAAAGTTTCCATCCCGGTAAAGGAAGGGTCAGCTTTGTTGATTTTGCCAATTGCCATTGGTACGAGACTAAGTCCAATATTTTGAATATAGAAGATAATGGCATAAGCCGAACCCAGTAATTTCATAGGGATTATCTTGGGAACACTTGGCCACATAGCAGAGGGTACCAATGAGAAAGCAATGCCAAGAATAATCATCATAATGATAGCAAACCATCCTACAGGTAGGATATGAATCATGAAGATAAAGTGTACGAATGTAAGCATAATACTTCCAATGAGCATAAGAGTAGCACCTTTACCTATACGGTCATAGATGGTACCGAAGAGTGGAGTAAGAATAATTGTACCCAGAGGAATAGCTCCTGGAAGAGAACCTGCAAGGTCTTGAGGAACATTATAGTTATCAACCATCAGTTTTGTGGCAAATTTAAGGAAAGGGAACACACCACTATAGAACATTAGGCAAAGTAAGGTGATGCACCAAAAACCTGGATTGGTGAAGATAAACTTAAGGTCGGCAAAATGAAAGCCTTCATCTTCATCAGATACATTCCCTGTAACCTCTCCAGTGGAAGCGTCAAGTTTCTTGTCCATCACGGTATAAACAATAAATGCCAAGAAACCGGCTATAAGCAACACAAGTCCAAGGAGTATAGGTGCACTAACGTGATTTCCAAATGCTTTTGCAAGAGGCAGGGAACCAGCCATAGCCGCTGTTGTACCAAGGCGTGCCAAGCCGACTTGTACGCCCATAGCAAGTGCAAGTTCATGTCCTGTGAACCATTTCGTTATAATTTTAGATATAGTAATACCACATATCTCACATCCTACACCAAATATGGCAAATCCCAACGAGGCAATAGCTGCTGACATAGGAAGTGAGAAATTAACAAAATCAAGGGTAAATTTACTATCACCAAAATCCGTTGTCACACCAAAATATTTAATGATTACACCAACGACCATTAATCCACTTGCCATAACGCCGGTAAAGCGTATGCCCATCTTGTCAAGAATAATCCCACCAAAGAAAAGCATAAGCATAAATACATTAATCAGCCCATAGCTTCCAGCAAAGAAACCATAGTCACTCGAAGACCATCCAAGTCCGCCTTGTTCCTTTGACGTTTCAAGAATTACTTCGAGAGGCGACATCACGTCGGTGATAAAATAGCCCATCATCATGGTAAATGCAACGATGAGTAGGGCGGTCCAGCGCGCTCCCGCACTGTCACTAAGTTTTTTTCTAATGATTTCTGTCATTTTCTTATTTGTTTGTTTTGTTATTTCTTAAGCCATCTGTCAAGCCAATCAAAGAATGTTCGTTGCCATAAAATACCATTCTGTGGTTTTAAGACCCAATGGTTCTCATCAGGGAACAATAACATTTCTGCAGGAATGCCCCTCAAGCGAGCAGCATTAAAGGCACCCATTCCTTGATTTGCATTAATTCGATAATCTTTTTCTCCATGGATTACGAGAATAGGGGTGTCCCATTTGTCAACAAATCGATGAGGACTATTGGCGTAAGTGTTCTTTGCACGTTGGCTTTGGTCTTTATTCCAATAAGCATCATCATATTCCCAATTGCTGAACCATGCTTCTTCTGTATCAGTATACATGCTTTCGAGATTAAATGCACCATCGTGAGCAATAAAGGCCTTGAAACGTTTGTTATGATGGCCTGCAAGGTAATAAACAGAAAAGCCTCCAAAACTGGCGCCTACACATCCTAATCGATTTTTATCAACGAATGGTAAGTTTGATGCATCATCAATGGCACTGAGATAATCATCCATACATTGACCAGTCCAGTCTCCGCTTACTTCTTCGTTCCATGCACTTCCAAATCCTGGTAACCCACGCCGGTTAGGAGCTACGACAACATAGCCTTTTGATGCCATGATAAAGAAGTTCCATCGATAACTCCAGAATTGGCTTACTGGACTTTGGGGGCCTCCTTCACAAAAGAGCAATGCAGGATATTTTTTATTGGCATCAAAGTGAGGAGGAAGTACAATCCAAACGAGTTCTTCTTTGCCATCTGTGGTCTTCACCCATCGTTGTTGGAGTTTAGGTGTAGCCAATTGGTTGAGGATATCCTTGTTTTCGAAAGTCAATTGTGTAAGGTTGCTTTTTTTCTCTACTTTTGATGGTGCAAGTTGGTAGATATCGTCAGGCTGGAGCATGGAATGGCGTGTGACCAATAAGTTTTTTGTATTGCCTAAAGTGTTCACACTACCAAAATCATACCATCCATCAGTGAGCTGTTTTATTTTACCTGTTAATGATGCTTGGTATACATTGATACACGCGTGCCAGCAACCTAAAAAATAAACACTCTTACTATCATTTGCCCAAACATATTGTTCTACGTTGCTATCAAAATTGCCTTTATCAATAAGATAATGCTTTTTGCCCGTAGAAAGTTCCATAATGCAAAGACGATTGAGATCACTCTCATAACCATTATGCTTCATACTTTGCCATGCAATGTATTTACCATCAGGTGAAAATTTAGGATTGGTATCATATCCAACCTGCATATCACCCTGTTGATGATTCACCGCTTGGTCCTTCATTGTTTTAGTGGCATCTATTTCGGGCTCTTGATAATTTGCTGGTTTGCAAAGGTTTATTGTTGAACCATTATTAATATCATACAAATAGATATCGGTATCCGTGGAGATGGCATATTGTGTACCTTCTTTTTTACGGCTGGTATAAGCGATATATTTAGAATCTGTGCTCCAAGCAATTTGCTCAATACCTCCAAAGGGAGCAACTGGAGCCTCAAAAGGCTGGCCTTGCATGATATCTTTACCCTCTTGTATGCCCTCTTGAGTAATATTGGCAACAAAGGGGTGTGCAATGGTCTGCACATAATGGTCCCAATGGCGATAATTCATATCTGTAATTAGAAGTCCTGTTGCCTTTGGAAGATCAGATGGAGTTTCACGAATAGTTCCATGATAAGGAATATTCTTGATATATACTACTTTTTTCCCATCAGGTGAGAATGAAAAACCTTCAATCGTACCTTCTGTGTGAGAGAGCTGTTTTCGATTGTTTCCATCAGGACTCATCGCCCATATTTCTCCATCACGTAGAAAAGCAATTCGTTTTCCGGATTCTATCCAAGTGGCATCACTTTCACTTTTATTGTCGGATGTCAGTTGGCGTTTATTCTTTCCATTGATATCTTGAATATAAAGGATTGTATGGCTTTTGTTTTGGGCCACACTGTAATAGGTTACTTGATAGACAATCTGCTTCCCATCGGGAGAAGCTGTACTTGTTCCTATTCGTCCCATAGCCCAAAGAGCTTCTGGGGTCATAAGATCACTCTGAAGTTTAATGTTGCTTGGCCCAATTGTGGTTTGAGCATTCGTTTGTGAAGATGTGGCTATCATACCAGCCATCATCGCAATGGCAATACTTTTATTCATTGAATGAAAAATAAAAACCACAAACTCTGTAAAATCCTTTTTTCTTTATTTTCATCCTCTTCACTAATAATTGGGTAGTGAAGAGTAGTAAAGGATTTTTTACAGAGTTGTAGTTGACTATTAATTAAAGTTCTTTCTTTCTCTTATTCAATTCTTGTTTCTTATGTTTGAGTTCTTCTTGTTGCTTCTGTTGCATCTCTTGTATAGCTTGTAAGCGAGCCGCCAGTCCACTTTGCTTCTTAGGATTGGCCTTATTCTCTTGGTAACGCTTTTCAAGAATAGCAAGAAGTTTTTCGTCATTTGTTGTTTTACGAAGTGCCCACATAATAGCAGCACTAAAGAAGAGACTCACAAAATAATAGAAGTTCAATCCTGCACTATAATCGTTGAACATGAAGAAGAACATTATAGGCATGAGGAACATCATCCATTGCATCATCTTCATTTGGTCTGCTTGCTGGCCAACCATTTGATCCTTTTGCTGGCGCATTGTCATCATTGTATAGAGAACATTGGCTACACAGAAGAGAATACATGTGAGACTCAAGTGATCACCGATGAGCCATAAATTGTGATTCCATTCCCAAATGGGGTCGTATGTGCTGAGATCTTTTATCCATAGGAAACTTTCTCCACGAAGTTGAATAGCATTAGGAACGAAGTTGAACATTGCAATCCAAATCGGTGCCTGAATAAGCATAGGTAGACAGCCTGACAAAGGACTTACACCATATTTTGCATACTCAGCCATCATGGCTTGTTGCTTCTGCATTTGGTCTTCAGGCTTGTCAAATTGCTTTGTAGCCTCATCCAATTTTGGCTTTAATACGCGCATTTTCGCACTACTCATATAACTCTTCTTGACCATAGGGTAGGTGAGAAGCTTTAAGAGAAGTGTAATCAATATGAGCACGATACCCATGTTGATATTCATGCTTGTCAAGAAGTCAAACACATAGAGTGTAAACCATCTGTTGATAATGCGGAAGAGAGGCCAGCCAAGATAAACCAAGCGTTGCATCTGAAGGTCTTTGTGGAACTGACTTTCTTTTTCCATTTTCTGAAGCAGACGGAAATCATTTGGACCATAATAGAATTCAAATTCTGAAGCTTTCTTACCAGTTGGGTCAAAGAAAGTCTTCATCTTAGCCTCATATTGTTTAAGATAACCGCTTCCCTTCTCTTGAGGAATAGAAGTCATTAAGGCATTGCTTTGAAAATTGTTCTTGGCTATCATAACAGCACTAAAGAACTGATTCTTAAACGCTACCCAGTCAATCTGCTCTTCAATAGACTTGTCTATTTCTTCTTTGGTCTCGTTTAGATAGTCTGTTCCACCATCTTTCTTATGATAGGTGAGAGTGGCATAGCGATTCTCAAACGAGAAACCTCTCTCTTGTTGGCGTGCTTTGTCTTTCCAATCTACATCCATAGTCTGTGTACCAGGGGCGAAAAGACCAGCCATCCCTTGCACACTCATCTGCATGTGGAGCATATAATCTTGCCCCAATTCATATTTTAAAGTTAGTGATTTACCTTCACCTGCATCAGCTATGAAGGTCACAGTTGAATCACTTACCTCTGACGGAACGAAATAAAGTTCGGCAGTATTGATATTTGTTTCTTTGGCATTAAGCAGATAACTAATGCTTTGGTCGGCACCACTAAATAGGGTTAGATTCTTTTTATCTGCTGAGCCATTCTTTACTTTAATGTTATGGCCAACATAACCTTTAATGATTGCTTGTTCAACATAAGCACCTTTAGAACAGAATGTCAATTCTACTTTTTTATTTTTCAATACAATTCGTTCGACATTCCCAGTGAGTGCCTTATGGAAAAGTGAAGTAGTATCGGAAAGAACCTTTTGTTTTTCTGCTTGTTGTCTCTTGTTCTTTTCTATCTGCGCAGCCTTCTCAGACTGGCTTTTGTTTGCCTGTTCAATGGAGTCCTTCACAAAAGCAGCACGCTGTTCTTCAGCAGATGGTTGATTATACCAACTAAAACCAATCAGAACGGCTGCGATAAGTAGGAATCCGATAATGTTGTTTTTATCCATTATTTCTTTTTATTTTCTATTGCTGTTTTAACAAAATCCACAAAAAGTGGGTGTGGTTTAAGTACTGTTGATTGATATTCGGGGTGATATTGTGTTCCAATATACCATTTAAGGGTAGGAATCTCAACGATTTCAACCAAGTCGCTTTCTGGATTCTTACCTACGCATATCATGCCATGTTTCTCAAATTCTTTCTGGAATTCGTTATTAAACTCATAACGATGACGATGGCGTTCTTGGATATTTTCTTTCTTATAGATATTGAAAACGTGGCTTCCTTGCTTTAAGATACATTCATAAGCACCCAAACGCATAGTACCACCCATGTTGGAGATATTTTTTTGTTCCTCCATGATGTCAATAACATTGTGTGGAGTTTTTTCGTTAATCTCTCGGCTGTTTGCATCTTCATAGCCCAACACATTACGTGCAAATTCAATGACCATCATTTGCATTCCCAAACAGATACCAAAAGTTGGAATGTTATGTGTACGTGTATAGTGAGCAGTAGTGATTTTACCTTCGATGCCACGTTGCCCAAATCCTGGGCAAATCACAATTCCATCTTGTCCTACAAGCTTTTCTTTTACATTTTGTTCTGTAATTTCTTCAGAACTAATAAATGTGATATTAACCTTGTAATCATTGTAAGTTCCTGCGTGAGAAAGACTTTCGCGAATACTCTTATAAGCATCTTGCAAGTCGTATTTACCTACAAGTCCGATATTAACAGTCTCCTTTGCATTCTCTCTTCTCTCAATAAACTCTTTCCAAGGACCAAGTGTTGGTGTTTTACCTATAGGCTCTCCTGTCTTTCTTAAGATAGCTTCGTCGAGCTTTTGGTTCTGCATGTTTACTGGAACTTCATAGATAGAAGGGAGGTCTTCGCTTTGAACAACACAATCAAAGTCCACATTACAGAATGCTGCTACTTTCTTTCGGATAGCGTCACTAAGATGCATCTCTGTTCGAAGTACAAGGATATCAGGTTGTATACCAATACTCTGTAGCTCTTTTACACTATGTTGTGTAGGCTTTGTTTTTAGCTCTCCAGCTGCTTTTAGATAGGGAACGTAGGTCAGATGGATACTGAGTGCACGTTTTCCTAACTCCCATTTCATCTGTCGGATAGCTTCCATGAATGGCGCACTTTCAATGTCACCAATCGTTCCTCCAATTTCCGTGATTACGAAATCGTAATGATATTTCTGCCCAAGAAGTTTGATATTACGTTTGATTTCGTCGGTAATATGGGGTACCACTTGAATGGTTTTGCCTAAATAATCTCCACGTCTTTCTTTATCGATAACCGCTTTATAAATGCGGCCCGTTGTCATACTATTGGCTTTAGTGGTCTGAATACCTGTGAAACGCTCATAATGTCCCAAGTCGAGATCGGTCTCCATACCATCTGCTGTCACATAGCATTCACCATGTTCATAAGGATTTAGCGTCCCAGGATCAATGTTGATATAGGGATCAAACTTTTGAATTGTGATGTTGTAGCCTCTGGCTTGCAGAAGCTTTCCGATGGATGCACTAATAATTCCTTTACCAAGTGAAGAAACAACGCCACCGGTGACGAAGATATACTTTGTTTCAGCCACAATATTTTTAATTTATAAATTCAGTATGCAAATTTAATTTTTTTCTTTGATATGTACAAACCTTTCCTTAGAAAGAATATGAAAATCCAAGGCTTGCATATTCTTTAAGTTGCCAATAGCCGTATTTTCCATCGCGTTCAGCACCATCATCAAAGCGAGGGAAGATGAAAAGGTTACTGCTAATGTATCGATTGAACTGGAATGTGAATGTATTCTCCCAGTCTAATTCGCCTCGCCTGTACGTGGTATATCCATAGAGTCGAGTTCTCCATTTTATCATGTCGCTCATCTTCCACAATAAATCTATCGTACACTCTGAACCAATGTCATGCAAGGTGTGGTTGCCTTCTTTCAGTCCATAGCGTTTACTTAAATCAAGACGACTAACATATTTGAAGTTGTAAGCAGCTGGAGCCAAATGTATGTTACCTGTCAATCGTTTGTTAAACCATGATACCTCATAATCCATACCGACAGAAAGGTTGACATTCAATGGATTGATGAAGTCGCTATATACAAATGGATCATTGTTCTTATAGCCTTTCATGAACTGGGTATATGCAATAAGTTGGGCTGTATAATACCATTTTTTTGTAGCCTGGAAACCTATTTTTCCTGTATAACGCAACATGTCCTCACTGGTTTTCAACTTATGAATCTGATCACTTTGAGACGTTTGGAAGCCAAGCTTCATTTCGAGTTTGTTGTCCCACTTCACCTTTTGCTTGTTATTGTAATTGGCTTGCAAGGTGACCGAACCTACCATGCTGTAATTGCTTTCCCCACCTTTATACCAATTGTTTGAAACATAATTCTGCAGGAACTGAAGGTAATAGTCTCCACTATAATTCCAAAAATTTGGTTTATAAATTTTGATGTTAGCATCAACATATTCTGGTTCAGCCGTTTTGGGTGCTACTTTATCTGTAAGTTCTTGGTTCTTAGGCTTTATAGCATTGTTTACTTCAAGTGCAGGTCCAATGTTATCGAGTTGACTTTCGGTAGTCCTAACAAGGTCAGGTCTATGAAGATAGATGTTCAACAGTGCTTCATCGAGTTGGCTCGTCAATGAGATTGAATCTGTCTTTGCATAAGAAAAGATTCTATGACTCACTCCCTTATAGAATGTTGTAGGTAGAAAGAGTGGGGCATAGTCTGCTTTAATTGAGGATGTTTGAACGTTAGCAAGATTCTGACGCATAGTCTGTAGACTATCAATATAGCGCTCATATAGTGTACGTGGCTTAGCCGGTAGGAGTGTGCGCATAGGAGTTGTCTGTGCGTGTATAGTCATTGCACAGGCAAAAATAAATATGGATATTGTCTTAAGTCGTTTCATAATGTAGGCAAAGGTAATGCAAAAAAAGCAGAAAACCAAAGTCTATGGTTGAGAAAAGCGATATGAATATGTGCTTTCATCACAATATTCACTTTTAAGATTGCTATAAGTTAGTTTTTATGATGTCCATTTTTGCATGCTGTTTCTTCATAAATAGTGTTCTAAATTCTATTAAAATAGCTTACAATAAAAGCCTTGTATATGGTAGAATGAGTAAGTGCTAAGGGTTGTTCCTTTTTAATTCTTTCTCAAAAGCAGCGAAAGCGGATTTTAAACTGGGTTGTTTTAGAATGTTATATGGGTTGTTTTGTACTCTAATATAGGCTGTTTTGCAGGCCAAAGTGTGTCGTTTTGTATGATGCTATAAATCATGTTGTTATGCTGTAAAATTCATATAATAGAAGTGTTTTTATTTATCTCTAAACCTCTTTGTAAGTATGTTATAAATGATTGAAAGAGAAACATAAATGCTTTGAATCGATTTTACATTGCGTTGCACGCTAATAGTCCTCTTTTTTCAGTTATTTTCCGTTTTGTTGCTATCCAAGTAGAGGTTGTGTAGCCTCTACTTGTGTTTTTTTATTTGTGTACTTGTGTATTTGATTCATTTTTTGTATTTTTGCATCGTTTTGAAAATATAAAAAAACAATATATGAATATTTCGTATAAATGGCTTAAGGAGTACGTTGATTTCGACCTTACACCACAACAAACAGCTGATGCGTTGACCTCAATAGGATTGGAAGTTGATGCTTTGGAGGAAGTACAAACCATCAAAGGAGGATTGAAAGGCCTTTATGTTGGAAAAGTATTGACTTGTGTTGACCATCCAAATAGTGATCATCTTCATGTTACAACGGTTGATTTGGGTAAAGATGAACCGCAACAAATAGTTTGTGGTGCTCCTAATGTAGCTGCAGGTCAGAAAGTCATCGTTGCAGATTTAGGTTGTGTGCTCTATGATGGTGAAGACTCGTTTACAATCAAGAAAAGCAAGCTTCGTGGTGTTGAGTCATTTGGAATGATTTGCGCCGAAGACGAAATAGGGGTGGGCAATAGTCATGATGGAATCATTGTATTGCCTGATGATGCTATTGTGGGCACACCGGCAGCTGAATATTATCATTTAGAAAGTGATTGGCTGATTGAAATAGACATTACAGCCAATCGTGGAGATGCCCTTTCTCATTATGGTGTTGCACGTGATTTATATGCTTGGCTGAAGCAAAACAACTACCCAACAACACTTCATCGTCCTTCATGTGATGAATTTAAGGTTGATAACGAAGACCTACCGATTGACGTAGAAGTGCAAAATTCGGATGCATGTAAACGTTATGCATGTGTAAGTATTACGGATTGCGAAGTTAAAGAAAGCCCGGCTTGGCTTCAGAATAAACTACGAGTGATAGGCTTACGTCCAATAAATAACATTGTAGATATCACTAATTATGTGATGATGGCCTATGGACAACCCATGCATTGTTTTGATGCAGACATGGTGAAAGGCCACAAAATAGTAGTTCGTACGCAGGCCGATGGAACAAAGTTCGTCACACTTGATGGTGAAGAACATACGTTGAGTGATCGTGATTTGAGCATTTGTAATGCAGAAGAACCCATGTGTATTGCTGGCGTTTTCGGTGGAAAAGGAAGTGGAACGTATGATACAACGAGAAATGTAGTACTTGAAAGTGCCGTGTTCGATTCCACATGGATTCGTAAAAGTGCACGCCGTCATGGGTTAAGTACAGATTCAAGCTATCGCTTTGAACGTGGAATAGATCCTAATGGCGTAATTTATGCATTGAAACAAGCAGCTATCTTATGCAAGGAATTGGCGGGAGGAAAGATTTCAATGCAAATAAAAGATGTCTATCCAGAACCAATAGAAGGTTTCAACGTTGATCTTTCATTTGATTATGTGCATCGCCTGATTGGAAAGGAGATTGGAAAGGAGACGATAAAAAATATAGTTTCTTCTTTAGAGATGAAGATTATCGAAGAAACAGAAGATGGTCTAAAGTTAATAGTTCCTCCTTATCGTTATGATGTACAGCGCCCATCTGACGTAGTAGAAGATATCCTTCGTATCTACGGATATAATAATGTAGAGATTCCAACACGCTTGAATAGTTCGCTCACTGTTGCAGGTGATGAAGATAAGAAATATCGATTGACAAATCTTCTTGGTGAGCAGTTGGTGGGCTGTGGCTTTAATGAAATATTGAATAACTCCCTTTCTAAGCTATATTATTATACAGATTTGGAGCTAAATGCATATCCGGAGAGTGCAACAGTGAAGCTAATGAATCCATTGAGTGCAGACCTTGGTGTGATGCGTCAAACTTTATTGTTTGGTGGTTTGGAAAGTATTATGCGCAATGTTAATCGCCGTAACGGAAATATTCGTTTCTTTGAGGTGGGCAATGTCTATAAATATAATAAGGAGAAATGGCAGGCAGCAGCTCCCTATAAGGCTTATAGTGAAGACCGCCACTTGGCACTTTGGCTTACTGGCAAACGTATAGAAGGTTCGTGGATTCATGCAGATGAAGATTCAAGTATCTATGAATTGAAAGCTTATGTGCAGAATATCTTTACCCGAGTAGGGGTTAGTGCAGGTGCATTGGTTGTTTCTGAGAATGATAATAACATCTTTTCTAAAGCACTTTCCTATAAAAATAGAGGTGGTAAACTCTTTGCTGAAGTAGGTATTCTTAATATGAAACTTCTGAAAAAGATGGGTATAGAGCAGCCTGTTTACTATGCGGAAATTGATTTAGATGCATTACTTAAGTCAGTAAGAAATAATGAATTTGAGTTTGAAGAAATATGTAAGTATCCTGCAGTTAGTCGTGATTTGGCTTTGCTTCTTGATAAGAAAGTCTCTTTTGAGCAAGTTGAACAGATTGCATTCCAGACAGAAAAGAAACTCTTAAAACGTGTAGAACTCTTTGATGTTTATGAGGGAAAGAATCTTCCTGAAGGGAAAAAGAGTTATGCAGTCAACTTTATTCTGCAAGATGCCAATAAGACTTTGAATGATAAAGCTATAGAAGCAATTATGCAAAAACTGATAAAGCAGCTCACAACACAATTGGGGGCAGAACTCAGATAATTGTAATGAAGAGATAAGAATACATATATAAAAGAATAATAAAAATGGGAAGAGCATTTGAATATCGTAAAGCTACAAAGCTTAAGCGATGGGGGCACATGGCCCGTGTATTTACAAAATTAGGTAAACAGATTGCTATTGCAGTAAAGGCAGGTGGTCCAGAGCCAGAAAATAATCCTACTTTACGTGCTTTGATTGCTAACTGTAAGCGTGAAAACATGCCTAAGGATAACATTGAGCGCGCGATTAAAAACGCAATGGGCAAAGACCAGAGTGAATACAAAGAAGTAACTTATGAGGGATATGGCCCTCATGGAGTAGCTGTTTTGGTTGATACATTGACCGATAATACTACTCGTACGGTGGCTGATGTTCGTTCTATATTCAATAAGTTTAGTGGTAATATGGGTACGACAGGTAGCCTTTCATTCTTGTTTGACCATAAAAGTGTTTTCACATTCAAGAAGAAAGAAGGTCTTGATATGGATGAAATGATTCTTGATTTGATAGACTATGGAGTAGAAGATGAATACGATGAAGATGAAGAAGAGAATGAAATCACAATTTATGGTGACCCCAAAAGCTTCGGAGATATTCAGAAACATTTAGAGTCGGAGGGTTTTGAAGTAACAGGAGCAGAGTTTACTTATATTCCGAATGATCTCAAAGATGTTACTCCTGAAGAGCGGGAGACTATTGATAAGATGGTTGAAAAGCTTGAAGAGTTTGATGATGTGCAAACAGTTTATACAAATATGAAGCCAGAAGAGTAAGCTTTTTATATTATATATTACAAAAAAACTATTGCTGTTTTATAAAACTTCTTGATGTGAGAATATGTTTTATTTAACAGCAATAGTTTTTTATTTGAGTTTTATTGCTATCCGGTAAGCATTATTGTCGGTAGTGTACTTTCAACTGTGTCAAGGCTCTAAATACTTGCTGATATCGCGAGTGCTTGTACCAAAAGCATACATGTTTATAATCTGATCCGCCATACCTTCTGCAAGGATTGTTTCGCGCTTTCTGACGGTCTGAGGCTCAAAGGAACCGTCACGGTCACGAGGCGTTTTTACAGTAACCTCACCATAGCATGTCTGCACTTGCTTAGGCAGCTTACCATTACGGCGATTGCCTTTTGAGCGTTCATCAATAGAGAGATGAGCATCCATCTCACCTTCAAGGGCTGCATTCAAAATGCGTTCCAATAGAGGTGCCAAAGCACCATCCTTACCAAATAATGGTTCTCCTTTACGAAGCTGTTCCGCAGCTCTCTTGTAATCAATTTCGTTGTTGTCCATAATAAATAAACTGTATAAAACTAATCTTATTGTAGCATGACACAGTTTAATTTACACTCTCAACACGTCCTGCCCATTTGGCTCCCTACGGCCAATTCTCGTCAATATATTGCTGATTACCAGTATTCTATTTTTCTTTTAGAACGCGTTTTCTTTCCTTCTTGAGTAGCATAATAACTCTTCGTCCAATTTCCTTTATTGTCAAAATTAGAATATGTGAGTTGCACTTTATTTAATTCATTGTCAGCATAGGGAACTATATCGCTCAAAACTGATATATCATCTGATTTTTTTATCTCGTCTGTTAACCTCCCCATTTTGTCATAGGAATAGAATACACTGTCTGTTCCATTGAAAAACTTGGTTTCCAGAATCTTCTGTTTCTTTTCATTATAATAATAGTTCACTTTCGAGACTTTGCCATTTTCCTTTTGCCAGGCAGTTGCCTCTTCATTGCTTATCAGCAAATCGCCGTCATATACAAAGTTGTCAATATATAATGATACGGTATCCGAACCATTCATATACACCCTGCGTTTATAACATTTTCCAGAAGGAGAAAAGTAGTCTTCGCATTTCTTCACCAATTTGGGGTAAGGAGCACTTATGTCTGTTATACTTGTCACCACGACACTGTCCGTAATCCGATAATCATATACATAATCAGACTTCAATTTTCCTTTATAAAAGTTTCGCTCACGAATAAGAGAGCCTTGTCTGTCGAAATGACAAACAATCCTCCATTTGTCGTGTGTTGTTGTGGTAATTTTTCTTACCCCTGTAACACTTATACTGTTATTACAGTCCACTCCCAGATTCGAAGGATACCCAGGAACAACAATTCCTGCAAATAAAAAGATAAGGTAAAATAAGTTCTCCATTTTGTACTTTTAGTTGTCTTTATTGGCAAGCGCATTTGTACGTTGTCAAATAAAAGTGCACAACCGCAAATATAGTTATTTACTCTGTAATATCATTCTTTTATTCTCAGAAATTCTTTTGTTGATTGAATTTTGCTTTATTGTTTCTCTTATCTTTTTGATTTTCTCCCCTTGGCCTAAATATACATCTCTCGGTGTAAGATTATCCAACGATTCATGAAACCTCCTCTCATTATAGTATTTCACCCACTCATTAATAGCCTTTTCTAATGTTGGCCTTGGCATCGGTAATGTATGATGTACTGCCGAGGTGGTCACTATCTATGATAGAAGAAGATTTCCTCGGTGTTGGTGGTATCCGTTGGGATATAACCATAGCCTGATTGGGCATTATCCGGATCTTCCAGTTTCTGCCATTGGATAGGCGGCCCGGGAACATCTCCTTTTTCATTGAACTTCGGCCGTTGCACCCAACCTTCGGGTACGGAGTGGTCGCCCAAATCTCCAATAATGTCGTTATAACCACGACCGGTGTTGTCGGGATCTGCCGTGGCACCCTTCATCGTGGGAACACCCGGAGGTGTACCGAGCGACTTGTAATACTCCTCACGCTGCTTCTCTATCTGCATCATGCGAGTGGCATAGTCTTTCTGTCCTGCCGTAACGTTGTTGCCACTGATGCCACAGATATTGCAGAATTGCTTACACTGAGTTTATTTTCCATATCCAAGAATAGCCAATAAACACAAATACTGTTATATTGTATTATTATTTATAATATCACAAATTTTATATTTATTTCGTTGTTTTATTATTTTTACTTTATATGAATTCTTTTGTTGCTTACCAAACATTATCTTATACCAATTACCACCTAAAGGTATCATCTTCATGTTTTGAATATCAACTTCTAGATTTGCATCATTCCCCCCAGTAACAAATACCCATTCTGCAAGACAGCCACCATTTTCACAATCATATTCTTCTAAATATAGTTTTTCTAATTTTTGGATAAATTCTGTGGTTAGGCAAGACATTGCAAGCCTATCTCTTCTATTTAACGAACCTCCAAGAATATAACTTTGCATGAATTTTTTATAAAAAGAAATGACATCCTCCGTTTTAAGAGTATCTTTCAATAATTTATTTTTTACTATATGTTTTTTTTGAAAAGTGGTGTCATAATGATTCTCGGCTTCAATGTTTACCATTTTTTCGTTTTTCCTTTTAACATTAGTACAACTTATTAAGCTTATGCTTAATGGTAGGATTATTGTACAAATTCTAAGTTTCATTTTAATCATCTTTTTTATTAAATCTATATATTACATAACCAGGATTGGATATTCTATAATCTTCTCCCGGCATAAGTGTACGTTGTTTAAATCCGATACCCATTGTGTTCCATTGTACATTTGTATATGACCAGACGGGTGTCGTTTATGGCGTCCTACAAAACTGTTAATAACAATGATGTCTCCTATTTCGGGTTTGTAATTATCTTTAGAAACAACAGACCAACCTCTATTTTTTAATAAATTACCATAATTTGCTGCATAAAGCGGATTTCCTGTAGTATCAAAGCCACCTGCATTCAAAGCTTTTCTAACATACATTGCACACCTTCCAATACTTTGAGTTTCATCTTTGATACCAACATTCTCACCTTTATCATTATATTTTATCCCTGTATTTTTATTCAACACCTTAATAGCTGCTCCTATATTAAGATGATAAAACTCATTATACATTGTAATAGAAGAGTTACTCTTACCTTGCTTGTTTCCATTCTTCCCTAAAACAATAACATCTTGTAGAAAATTTGGATTTTCTATAACATCACCTACTTTTAGGCTTAAAATTCCATTTTCATTAACTGTAACTCCATTATTTTTTAGTATAGACAAAGCTTCATCATTAGATATTCCAACATATTGTGCATATGTTTTAGCGTCATCACCTTTTTGAGCAACAAGATTACCACCAGCATTCCTCTCCCAATTTCCATCAGGATCCAGAAGAGTTATCGGATTACCTAAACAAATAAGATAACTTGCAACATCTGGTTTTAATTCAATCATTGCATCCACCCCATACCACAAACTCGTTACCGGATTCATGTACCTTGCCCCATAGTAGTATAAGCCAGTTTCTTGGTCGAGTTCCTTGCCATTGAATTTATACGGCATGTCCTCGCTACTGCTGTGTTCGTCCACGAGCAGTTCGCCATAGGGCAGATAGGCATCGAACTGGGTGATGTTGGCCTTGGCATCGGTGATGTAGGAAGTGCTGCCGAGGTGGTCACTATGATAGAAGAAGATTTCCTCGGTGTTGGTCGTGTCCGTGGGGACATAGCCATACCCTGGCTGCGCATTGTCTGGGTCTTCGGGCTTGCTCCATTGGATGGGTGGCCTAGGAGGTGTACCCGGTGTGGTGTTGCGTTTGGGGTGTTGTATCCAACCCTCGGGCACAGAGTGGTCACCCAAATCTCCGATAATGTCGTTATAAGCCCCGGGTTGTCGGGATCTGCTGTGGCTCCTTTCATTGTTGGAACACCAGGAGGTGTACCGAACGACTTATAATACTCCTCGCGCTGTTTCTCTATCTGCATCATGCGTGTAGCATAATCTTTCTGACCAGCCGTAATATTATTGCTACTGACACCATAGACATTGCTGAACTTGCCTATACAAGGTTTGCTTAACCTTATTCATTATCTATTTTATTTCAGCTCCATATTGTATACCGTTTTCATCTTTTAAATATTCATATATTGCCCTTAGATACATAATGGTCTCGGCATTAGTTAATTTATTCTCGGATAAGAATGTAGAGTACTCCTTAATTATTCCGTTTGGATTATATGCGCCAACACTTTGGAAGAAGAAAATCTTTTTATCACGATAAATGAATATTTTTCGAGGAAAATGTGGCCCTTGCCCTTTAAAGGCATAGATTCCGTTTACCATTTTTTTTCCCTTTTTATCTAGTAAATTATACACATTCGCACTTGCATTGACAAACTCTTTTCCGTAACCTTCATCAAGTTGTGTGGCAATACTCTTAGGAACTAAAACTTGATAGAGAGGGAGCTCGCGTTTGTTCTTTGCGGATAAAAGATACGTACAACAAATCAATAATAATAAAAAAAATAGTTTCTTTCTCATTTCATTTCGTTATTTAATTCTCGTGACTGTTCAATTATTTTTGTACGTTGTCAAATAAAAGTGCACAACCGCAAATATAGTTATTTACTCTGTAATATCATTCTTTTATTCTCAGAAATTCTTTTG
>ERZ773197.652-NODE-652-length-26356-cov-13.172199_pt1 | contig 26356 bp, 21 predicted proteins | sample MGYA00580999_ERZ773197 | MGnify/ENA primary metagenome ERZ773197 (study PRJEB29015, sample SAMEA2738166) | human oral metagenome | biome: human oral; feature: human-associated habitat; material: saliva | place: China | collected 2185 ...
TTACCCGGGGTAGGCTCGTTCCTCGCCAACCCCGGGCTATCAAAAGAACAACACCTACGGCGTTGCACCATGAGGGCATTCATAATGGAAGATACATCCATGGGCATATTGGCATAATTTGCTATTTATTAATTCGTATGTTGTCCTTAATTGTATTATGAAATAAACGTGCCAACACCATCGGTGTTGCGTTTTCGATAGCCCTGGGTTGCCAAACGATAGTGCAGGCTACCCTGGGTTAGGGTATGGTTTGTTGGGAACAACGCCGCAAGAGGGAATCAACGCTGAAGGCGTTGTACGTTTTATAGCCCAGGGTTGGCATCAGCCTACCCTGGGTTATATATGTAATGAGGAGGTCAACGCCGTAGGTGTTGTGCTTTTTCTGCGTGGAATGCCGTGACAAAATACAAAGGAATAAAAGGTACAACGCCTACAGCGTTGTTGCCACTAACGGCAATTGCCCCAGGGTAGACTTCGCTTTCGCTCGTCAACCCTGGGCTATAAAACGTATAACGCTTACAGCGTTACGCGATGAGAGCATTCAACATGGCGGATGTCTTTATTGAAATGTTGGCATAAAATCTATGGCATTGGCGGTTAATAAACAATTCATTGGGGTATATTAATGTAGCTATTATAATACGTTATCAATGATATTTCAATGAATCATGCCACGAATAATGAATCAATGTGAATTTCGCAACGCTGTAAGCGTTGTACTTTTGATAGCCCAGGGTTGCCAAACGATAGTGCAGGCTACCCTGGGGTAGTGTATGTAGCGTGGGGAACAACGCTGTAAGTGTTGTACCTTTTCAACGCAATCCATAATTTATTCATGTGTATATTGACATCAATCGTATTATGAAATAAACGTGTCAACGCCATCGGTGTTGCGCTTTTGATAGCCCAGGGTTGCCAAACGATAGTGCAGGCTACCCTGGGGTAACATATGATTTGTGGGGAACAACGCCATAGGTGTTGCGGTTTCTTTGTATAATCCGTCATAAAATGTTTCATTGTAAGCGTGCCTTCATAGAAAAAGCTCAACACCTATGGCGTTGAATCTCCTTGCGAACGTTTACCCGGGGTAGGCTCGTTCCTCGCCAACCCCGGGCTATCAAAAGAACAACACCTACGGCGTTGTATCATGAGGACATTTTTATTGCCAAATACATTCATTGGAATACCGGCATAAAACCTACGGCGTTGCATCGTTGTGACATTCTCAATGGCAAATACATCCATGGAAATATTGGTACCAAACCTACGGCGTTGCACCACGAGCGCAGTCGCAATATTAAACACATCCATCGAATAATCATCACAATACACACGACGTTGCATGCTGGAAACATTCATAATGGCAAATACGCTCATTAGAATATTTGCACCAAACCTACGACGTTGCACCATGAGGGCAATCACAATATTAAACACATTCATCGGAAAATCATCATAATACCCACAGCATTGTACATTAACAACGTTCAACATTCTGAACAAACGCATTGGATAGTTATCATGAAACAAATGGTATGATGAGCTAACCTTATTTCAAGGTGCATACCATTTCTATTTTATGATGATTCAATAACACAAATCACATTAATCCAACAGCTATAAAGGACAAAATAATATGGCATAGATTGTGCGGTAATTTGACGCTTATTACACGCTAAAATGACGTGAATTGAGGTGTAAAATGATGCAAAACACAATATCAAATCTCATTCTTTATCTACACATCTCATTAGGAAACTTATGCAAGAGAATGCAGATTAACCCATAAATAACCTTATTTTTGACATAAATATTTTGTTCTTGATTATTATTTTCCTATTTTTGTAGAAGAAGATTTCCATGCCAGCACGGACAAGAAACATTCAATTCATGTCAGCATGCGATATTATATGCAACATATACGCTAACCATTCACCCAATAATGACCTTAAAACTAAAGAAATGAAAGAGAAAGAAAACAAGAAAAAAGATAGCCAATTATCCTCCACTACCACTCGCTTTATCACGAAAGAAATGCGGTTATTGAAGATTGGTCCATGCTTTATGTCGACCGACATACAGGAGATTGGACTTGGTCTTGTCATCGTTGGGCGCATACATCAAAGTGGAAAAATCAGCATTGCCTTTTTCCTTGTTGACTCGTTTTGCTTGGGTGTGAAAGATTGTGGTTATAAACTATATCTCAAACAAGATGAAATTGAGGATATACTAAATATGTTTTACAACTTTGATTTTAAGCCATGTTCTTATGAAGAGGCGCATAACATGATCTATGGTGCCGTGCATTTTGCCGAGAAAGGTGGTATTAAACCTAATGAGAACTTTGAGTTGATGAAATATTTCTTGGCAGAAGACAATGCAGAAATACCTCACATCGCATACGAATTTGGCCGAAATGGAGAACATTATCTTTGTGCAAAGGACAAAGAAGAACTTAATCGGTTCCTACCCTTGCTCCAAAAGGCATTGGGAAAAGATGTTGAATATATTATACTTGATGAAGATACAGAAGAAGAAGAAATAGAAGAATATTTAGAAAGAGAATCAGAATACACGTTCAAAATCCCAGATTATCCACGCCAAGTGACGTTGATTCATCCGTGGGTATACAAGGAACTTGCAAAAGAGTATGACAAAGGACTACCTGACGAGCAAACCTTCAGTAGACTGTTAGACCTGCCTCACGATGAGTTGAGACACGATTTAGAACAAATTATCCTATATAAATTAGGACAATTTCATCGTGTTCCAGTAAAGAAACAAAAGGAAGATTCGGTGGTTTTAGCAACCGTCATCTTGCTTTCTGTAGTGGGTAACGAAGAAAGTCTTGGCTGTGTGTTAGAGTGTTTGCATCAACCTGAGGTATTCTATGACTTGTATATTGGCGACTTTATTGTCGAATCTATCATGCCATCACTTTATTTCACGGGCAAAAATCAGTTAAAGAAACTCATGGAAGAGATGAAAATACCAGGTCTTTATCCTTTCGCCAAGTCGGTAATCCCTGAAGCTGTTCTACGCATTGCTATCGAAACACCCGAGAGAAAGGCTGAAGTCGTGGCATGGTTTCATGAACTTTTGCAGTTCATTATCCATGATCCACAACATGGAGCAAGTGTTCCGCCTGTATTAGTAGGCTTGATTTTAGATGATATAATAACGCTAAAAGCTTTTGAACTCCTACCAGAATGTAAAACGATTATTAAGGAAAGACTGGCTGACGAAGATACGTTCAGAGACTTGAAAGACATCGAACAGCTGATGATTGATGAAAATAAACAGATGAAACTCACGTTAGACTACAGAGATATCATTAAGTGTTTGCGTGGCGAAAAAGACTCTTTCGGCGTTGAAATAAACTAAATCATAATAGAACTACAGAGATATTACATGGGAACAACCATGGACTAAAGATGTGATTTTCGTAAACTTGTGAAAGGAGACACCACATTTATTTCGAGGATTAATCTCTTCTTAAAATGACAAACGACCGTAGTGAGTCACAAACAGAAAACAAAAGAGAGCCGGAAGAATGATTCTTTCGGCTCTCAAAGCTTTGGTTAAGAAGACTGATATGTCTGTTATTTCAGCTTGAATGTTGGTTGATCAAACGACTTTGCACTTGCTGTTGTGGACTTAAGTCTATAGAGATAGACATTTGTTCCCATCAAATAGTAGGCTTTATACGAATCGTTTGAGAACTGAGGTGAATCAAAAGCACCAAGGATTAGCATGGCAGGCTTACCGAAAGTCAATACCGTTCCATCGAGATCTGCCACCTTTTTAGTTACTTCTTCGCTATAGTTGAACTCACCAGAGATTAGATTTGACGGTGAAAGACTTAGCTTACTTTCAGATGCTCCGACTACTGTTCCGATGTAATATTGTTTGAACTTGCCAGCTGCTTGACCAGAAGCAATAGACAAACCAACATTATCGGCGTCGTAAATCACAGGTACTTCTACTCCAGAATTACCTACTTTAAGCACATAAGCATCGCCTTTTTTCTCTAAAGAAGCATTGTATAAGGTAGTAACCTGCTTGTTATTCTTGTCTGTTTCGTCAATCTGCAAATAATACTTACCCTTCAAATCCTTATCGAAGTTCACCTGAACGACCTTCACTTTCTGTTTACCAGCTTCGCTCTCTATAGTGAATTCACCACGGCGTAGATGCCCTTCATCATTCTTTGCAGTAGTAATGGTCAATGCACCATGTTCATATTTCGGTGTAATCCAACTATCACTTGATGACACTTTGATGCCGAAAGTGCTTACAACCTTATAGGAAACGCTTCCTGCCTCATCATCAAGCACGATAGTTCCAGGCATATCTAACTGAGTGTAAGGACCGAGTTGGTCGATTGCTACCACTGTAGAGTCAACATCAGATGTCTTGATAACCACCGTAGTGTGACGTGACTGCAAGTCGCGATTAGGCTCAGTTGTAACAGTAACCAAATTGCCTTTGGTTTGCGTTTTGGCCCAAGAAGCATTAGCATAAGCGTGAGTTACATTGCCTTCTACATAGATACTGTCAGTACCTCCAAGTGCATCGAAGGAAGTATTAGCCTCTAACACTTTCACAGAATGCGTGTCGATGTCATTCGTTATGTCGCCTTTTTCACAGGCTGTCAATAGTGAAAGACAGCCCATGACACAAAAAGCGTGGAATAATATTTTATTCATATTCGTTTGTTTTAAGCGTTATTGAATCTTCTTCATACCCTTTATATAAGGTATTTCGGCACTACCATTGACCTTAAGTGTTGTAGATTTGCCCACTTCATCATTGCCGTCATACTCTACAATGACGAAAGAGTCGGTGTTAAAGAATACACCATAGCTTGGAGTAAACGTGAGATATACCCCCTGTTTTGACGTATCTTTAGCAATGTTATAACCCAACATATCAATTCGATAGTAGAAACCTCCATCGGCTAATGCCATTGCACACATCCAGAACTCATGGCCATTAGCAGCTGTATAGATGCGTTCTGGCTCCCACTTCAACGTTCCGTCCTTCTCCTCATAAGTGAAAGTGAGGTGGAAATCAGGTGAAAGTCCTTCGACCTTATACGTCTTTCCATCTCCTGAAGCGACTAACTTTACTGGGATAGAAGCGTTTTCATACTCGAAGTTATAAGTTCCAAGATAGTCTTCATAGCGCATAAAGTCGGCGTGAAGAACAATGTTTGATGCCCCAGGATCAGTCGAAGTAAACGTTAGTTTGTCGTTATCATACGTGAAATGTTGTACCTGTTTACCATCTATTGTCACGGGAGATTGCAGTTCAATTCCATTCGAAGTAAAGAAGAACGGAACTTCCTTTTCATTGCCCTTATAGCTTAAACTAAACCTACGATCAGCAGAAATCTCGACATTAAACGTATCCTTTTTGTTCGTATAATAGTAATTTTGTTTAACCTCTTCAGCCACTTTCTGCATTGAAGTGACGTAATTTTGCCAGTTGACATCATCTTTCAGGCGTGTCATGACCATCTTATTATGAAACTTCTTGCCTTCAAGGAAAATGGAATCATTAGTAGTTCGTTGGATGATGAACTCGTAATCTTGACCACGTCCATCACCATCCATCTGAGAAGGAGATGAAAGCATGTGGAAAATCTTATTGTAAGTGTTAATCGTTAACACTGGTCCCATGTCCTTGATAACATCATAACTTGATGAAGAAGTCTCTTGAGGCTGAGCTATATCGCTTGCAACAGTGACCTTACCATCCTTGAATTTCATCAGATATGTATAGCCTCCACCCTCATAACCAGCTTCAGTCCACAGATGAAGTTGCCATCCGTTGTTTGCTGATTCAAGTAGAGTGATATCAGCTTTTACAGCTTTTTCCACTCGCTGTGCAGCCGGTTCGTCAAATACAACATCGTCATCGTGCAAACAAGATGTCAGCATCAACGTCGCAAGGAGTATCTGAATACTGAATATTATCTTTTTCATAAGCTGCTTTTCTTTTAGTTTAATTTGTTCAAATCAAGTTGATTAATCTCAGAAGCCCTACGGAGTACGATGCTACGTAGCTTGTCGATATCAAGTTTCCACGAATCTTTCATGTAGGAACGGATAATATCAAGCTTCGCCTGTATATAGGGAGCACCTTTCGAACCCGCTCTACGCATGAGTGCTTGCCAATCACTTGGCGATGTCGTTACATAGACAGAAAGCATCTCTGCAAAGTCTTCGATAGGCTCACTCATAGCATAAGGCGTCACAAAGCCTCTTTGATTGGCCTCCCCTTGCTGTATTTGATACCAGTCACCACTTACATAATTGCCCTCAGAGATATGCTGAAAGTTCTCATCATAAGGTATCTTCTGATTCAAAATGTGGGTAAACTCGTGATGCATCGTATGGAAATAATACTCGTTTAACGTAGCATAATCTCGCAAAGTGGCATCAGTCAAGCGGTTAACCATATACAAAGTAATGACTAATCCGCCTTCAGCGGTTCCAAGAACCATGGTTCCATCTCCACTATTATAAGCCGCAGAACCAATCAAATGGATAACTCTTGGAACGTTTTCCTTAACGAAGTCTGAGCCAACACATTCTGCATAAGCATCAAACCAAAGGTATTTCGCGATGATAGCTAACTTTGCTGACTTCGCAGAATCAGCTGGAACAAGATGGTATTTCATATCACTATAGATGTCTTCCATCTTGTATTTGAAGTCAATATTATACGGATAAGTATAATTATCAAGTAGCCATTTGTCGAAATTATCACGCTTTACGGCCTTGTTTTGAAAGATACTGTCTCCTGAAGGATTATCTTCTGAGCATGAAGCAAAGCTTAGTGACAGGATTGCTGCTAAGACTAATAAATATATTTTCTTCATCATTTACTCATTTAATAATATTATTTGTTTCTTGGATTGGCTGAAAGTCCAGCAGTAATAACATCCTGCGGCAACTGAATTGCACGTCGTGGATCGTCTTCTTTCATTGTATCGGTAACGGCAATAACCTTTCGACTGTCATTCAAAGTACGGCGATACATTACTATTCCATAACGCTTCACGTCCTGAAGTCGCCATCCTTCGCCCACCGTCATTATGCGACGGAGTTGTAAAATCGCTTGAAGAATCGGCTCTTGTGTTGTAGATTCAATGCTGAAAGCGGTGTGAAACTTCTTCTTCGGCGTAGGTTCTGTGGGCGTATAATAGTTTATTCCTCGATAAAAGTCTTGTATTCCAGTGAGTGTAACACTAAGATTTCCACCAGAAAAAGCCTTTACCTCTGTGTTCAAATCTTGCACAGCTTCAGCATATTTGCCTAACATGGCATTAGCTTCTGCCCGTACAAGCAACGTCAAGTCAGTCGTAAGAACAGGATATGCAGTGTGAGAATAGCCGATACGAGCCTGTATATCCGTGTATTCGAAAGCGTAAGGAATCTTATTTACGAAATACTTTGATAGGCTGTTATTATTCCATACTGTATAACCGAAAGACGAACTACTTCCCCAAGGGCCTTGAGCTTGTAGGTCTTCTTTTTCAGAAATCAACTGACCATGAGCGTATTTAGCAGCAAAGTTGTATGGTCCGAGGTAAGCGCCAGCCTGAGAAAATGCCGTTTGTATCAAGAGATTAGCCTGACTTGAGATATTAACATAGTTGTTAGGTGCCACCTGTCCGTTGCTGGAAAGACTATAGAAAGCTTTCCAATCACGTAGTTTTGCTGAAGCATCTGTACCGAGTACGCGTGTAGCATAAGCCACTGCTTTATCATATTTCTGATAGTAGAGGTTGAAAAGTGCCGCAAAAGCATAGGCTGCATTACGTGTAAAGTGGTACTTAGGACGAGCATAATTGTCCGTCACTAAAGGCAAACCTTCTTCTATATCACGGTTCATCTGATCATAACAAGCTGCTAAAGTGCCCCTTTCATACTTTGTTCCGACCTTTGTTTCAGGTGTCATTGGATAGGGAATTCCCATGGCTTTGGCAGCTGTTGTAGCATCATAAGCAACGCAAAATGTATTTGTCAACTGAAAGGCTGCAAACGCTCTACAAAGCAAAGCCTCACCTTTCGATGCCTGATATTCTTCAGTATTGTCATTATCTTCTATTGCTTTCAATGCTGTATTGGCTGTAGACATTGCCTTATAAAAGCTATTCCATAACTGTTGTGGTGTCTCATCGTCGTCTACTTCGGTAATATCGTCCCAAGAATATGCTTGATCTTGGAAGCGACCTGCACTCGTCCAACTCGTTACTTTGAAAGCATCTGTGTTGTCAGAATACATTTCTGTGAGCAACGCGGCATTGCGTTCAGGATATGCAGAAACAAGGAATTTCTGCACCTTCTCCTTACTATTAAGCTCCATTCTGTTGTCAGGAAGCTTGTCAAGATAATCATCACATGAGCTAAAGCCCAACGAAACGGCAGCCAATGAAATGTATATATAAATCTTCTTAATGTTCATAACCATAATTTTTCTATGTTTATAATCCTAATTTTAACGTCATTGTGAACTGGCGAGGGATAGGAGCTGCAACACCACCAGCGTTAACAAACTCAGGATCTTGACCGTTAAGCTTCTTATCTGCATAGATAAGGAAGAGGTTTGTTGCCTGGAGTTTCAATGAGAGATTCGTGAAAGGAGTAGCTTGAAGCAATGTTCTTGGGAACTCATATCCCAAAGAAATCTCCTTCATTCGAATGAAATCACCTTTAGCAGTGCGGTTACTGGTGTAGTTATAAGCATTATATGCGATTCTCAAATTACTGTCGTCACGATAATCACGATAGGGTAATATTCCAGGAACAGAGGTTCTTTTCTCATCACCGGCCATTGTCCAACGGTTCTTAAACTCTTTAGTCATCGCTGTAAGGTCGTTATATCGTGCGCTGAAAACAGGATCGAGACGAACAAAACTGCCAAAAGAGTAAGTCACAAATACATTAAGTCTCCAGTTCTTCCACTTCAATTCATTTCCTAAAGAGCCTGTAACAGTCGGCTCAGTTGGGCCTTCATAGATAAGATAACTATTATCCGTTCGGTTCTGGAAGTTTATATTTGTAGAGGTCAACTGACCATTTTCGTTCAGATAAGTAGGTATACCATGGTCGGTAAGTCCTTGGAATGACATAGAGAAGATAGCGCGATGAGGATATCCTTCCATTGTAAATCCACTACTTGCTTCACCACTTATGAGGTCAATGGTACGCGCATGACTCATCAACGACGTTACTTTTGTCGTTACATGTGAATAAATAAGGTTAGTTATCCACGTGAAGTCGCGATTCCGGATGTTTGTCGTTTGGATTGAAAGTTCCTGACCTTGTGACTTCATTGAAGCCGTATTGGCATATCGAACAACTTGTCCACCAATACCTTGTGTTGCAATTGGACCAATCAAATCAAAGTTGTTACGCCAGAACAAGTCAAAAGTTACATTGATTCGGTTATTCAAGAAGCCCAACTCTGAACCGATATTAAACTCTAATGCAAATCCAACTACGTTGCATAAGATATTGAATAATTAACAAATAAGGCAGGCGAAACAACCTGTTTTCATCAAAACGAGGATACAATACGAAACACTCTGCAAACCAACCCGTTTCATTCAATTCAACAGAAAGCATTAAGCGACAAAACAAAATGCGTCAAACCACCGCGCTATCTGCCACATTTCATCGCATGAAATACGTCTAATTGCAAGACCATTTGCATCAAATCATTTTGTTGTTTGTTATGAATAAAAAGAATACGTGGGTGATCATGAATCACCATAATTGAATAATTGTTCGCAAAAATGAGTTTTGTCAATCGTCGATACCATGTTTATTATGATGATTTATCGATACATGTGTTTGGCAATATCAATGGGCTCATGGGGCAACGCCGCGGAAATTATGCCAATATTTCCCTGGATGTACATTCCATTATAAATGTTACAACGATGCAACGCCGTAGGTGTTGTGCCTTTGATAGCCCAGGGTTGGCGAGGAACGAGCCTACCCTGGGTAAGCATCCGCAAGGAGATTCAACGCCATAGGTGTTGAGCTTTTTTTGAGAAAGCATGGTTATAGCGATAGGATTAATGGCAAATTACGCTTAGAAAGCGTAACACCGACAGCGTTGTTCCCCACAAACCATGCGCTATCCCAGGGTAGCCTGCACTATCGTTTGCCAACCCTGGGCTATCGAAAATACAATGCTTATAGCGCTGAAATGGATATATCAAATGATTGTTCCATTTTCTTTGACCAAAACAAGAACCGAAATACAAAAGAAAAATCCATGATTTGTGAACAAAATATAATTCACAATTCATCTTATTCACAAGAATATTTGTATCTTTGCAACCTCATTATGGCTAATGAAAAAATAGCTATCAAAACACTATTGAACACTATCAACAGGCACTTTTACAGCAAATTTATCATCACTGCATGACATTCTGTTTGCTATTTTGCCAGAAATGTAGTCATGACGAGATTGAAAGTGTGACAAGGCAGCGGTCTTTTTATATCGCCTCCAAAAAGGATTTGTCACATTCTACCCTATCATTGGCAGATTGAATTCATAAAGAACATACTGAATAAAAATGAAAACCGAACTCGAAATCGCTCGCGAATGCCAGCTCCAACCTATCGAAAAGATTGCTGACAAGATTGACATCCCTAACGAAGAACTTGAGAACTATGGCAAATATATAGCCAAAGTGTCTTATCATCTGATAGATAAAGACCGCGTAAACAAGAGCAATTTGATTCTTGTTACAGCAATAAGTCCAACGAAATCAGGTATTGGCAAGACCACTGTTAGCATCGGTTTGTCGATGGCAATGAATCGATTGGGGCATAAATCTGTGCTTGCTTTGCGCGAGCCTTCACTGGGTCCATGCTTCGGTATGAAAGGCGGTGCAACGGGAGGAGGCTATGCTCAGGTGCTACCTATGGACAAAATTAATCTTCATTTCACGGGAGATTTCCATGCAATCACCTCTGCTCACAACATGATTGCAGCCTTGCTTGATAATTATCTCTATCAACATCACGACGAAGGCTTTGCATTGAAGGAGGTGCTTTGGCGCAGAGTGCTCGATGTGAACGACCGAAACTTGAGAACTATCGCCACAGGATTGGGGCCCAAAACCAATGGTTTGTTAAGTGAAAGTGGCTTTGATATCACGCCAGCCAGTGAGATTATGGCCATACTTTGCCTTGCAACAGACGAAGAAGACCTTCGAAGACGCATCGATAATATCCTATTAGGCGTCACGCTTGACAACAAACCATTCTGTGTAAAAGACCTCGGTGTGGGCGGAGCCATAACAGTTTTGCTGCGCGATGCACTCAATCCGAACCTCGTTCAGACTATAGAAGGAACGCCAGCCTTTATTCATGGCGGTCCGTTTGCTAACATTGCACATGGCTGTAACAGTGTTTTAGCAACAAAAATGGCCATGACTTTTGGCGACTTTGTAGTCACAGAAGCAGGCTTTGGGGCTGACTTGGGAGCAGAAAAGTTTATAGATATCAAGTGCCGTAAAGCCGGAATACAACCCCGACTCACGATTATGGTGGCCACCATCATGGGCTTAAAGATGCATGGAGGCATGCAAGTGGGCGATCCAGAGAATGGATGTTGCGAACATATTCGTAAGGGATTGGAGAATCTTGACAAGCATATTGCAAACATGCAACACATGGGTCAATCGGTCATTGTGACGCTAAACCGCTTTGGAAGTGATACAGATGAAGAGATTGCTATCGTCAGTGAACACTGCAGGGAAAAGGGAATTGGCTTTGCATTAAACGAGGCTTACATGAAAGGTAGTGAGGGATGTATGGACTTAGCACGTCTGGCTGTCGACGAAATCGCAGCAAATCCATCACGAGATATTACTTATTGCTATGCAGATACAGACACTGTGCAAGATAAGATAACAGCAGTGGCTACACGAATCTATGGTGCCAAGAAGGTAGTATTTAAGAAACAAGCGCTTAAAATGATTGAACGCATCTCGCAATGGCAGCTTGAACACTTCCCGATTTGTATTGCAAAAACGCAATATTCATTAAGCGATGACTCCAAACGATATGGAGTTCCCAAGGACTTTACATTGACAATAAGTGACCTTGTCATTAATACAGGCGCGGAAATGATTGTAGTTATCGCAGGAGATATTATGCGTATGCCTGGACTTCCACGTCATCCACAAGCTGAACGCATTGATATCCAAGATGGTTTATTAGTGGGATTGGAATAAAAAACTGTCAAAAGAAAGCATGGCAAACGCCGAACAAGCGTCTGATGCCATGTGCTTCATCTCATAACAACAACAGACCTTGCAAGCGATTAGATAGCACTTGCAAGGTCTGTTGCTTAATATAATAAGGTGAAATGTTAGTGCTTGGGGTAAAAGCACTTAGAGTTTGCCCTGTTCTCCCAGATAACTGTCTTTGAAACCAAGGAAATAAAGCACGCCGTCGAGTCCTATATTATTGATTGATTGCTGTGCCGTGGCTTTCACACGAGGCTTTGCATGAAACGCAATTCCTAAGCCGGCTTCCGATATCATGGGTAAATCATTGGCGCCATCTCCTACAGCTATCGTCTGCGCGAGATTCACTTGTTCGACTTGAGCAATGAGTTTTAGCAGCTCAGCCTTACGCTTTCCATCGACAATATCACCGATATAACGTCCTGTAAGCTTACCATTCTCGTCGATTTCAAGTTCATTTGCATAGACATAATCAATGCCATAACGACGCCGAAGCTGTTCACCAAAGTAGGTAAAACCACCGCTTAGGATGGCTATTTTATATCCACATCGCTTCAAAACTGACATTAATCGGTCGGCACCTTCAGTGATAGGAAGGTGGTCTGCGATATCTTTCATCACGCTAACATCAAGCCCTTTGAGCAGTGAAACACGTTGAGTGAAACTCTCTTTGAAGTCAATTTCGCCTCTCATTGCACGCTCGGTAATAGCTTTTACCTTATCGCCCACCCCGGCACGCATAGCTAATTCGTCGATACATTCAGTCTGAATAAGCGTTGAGTCCATATCAAAACAGATCAAACGCCGCATGCGTCGGTACATATCATCACGCTGAAAAGAGAAGTCTATCTCTTGTTCTGAGGCCAAATGCATTAGCTTTGACTGCATGAGTGAACGATTTTTTGGATTTCCTCTCAATGAGAATTCGATGCAAGAACGCACATTTTTTTCAGGATGTTTTATGCTTATACGCCCTGTCATGCGTCGAATGAAGTCGATATTTAAGCCTTGATCTGCGATAATCTTTGTTGCTGCAGCTATCTGTTTGGCTGAAAGCGTGCGCCCAATCACCGTTAGTATATATCTGTTTTTACCCTGATGATCAACCCACGACTCATATTCGTCATCGGAAATTGGCGAGAATCCTATGTTCACATTTAGCTCTTCAGCCTTAAAAAGCAATTCTTTCATCACCTGACCAGAATGTAACTCATCGATGCGAATAAGGATTCCAAGCGACAAGGTGCTATGAATGTCGGCCTGACCAATATCGAGTATGCGCGCATTATAACGCGCAAGAATCTCCATTGCGGCTGCAGTTAGGCCGGGACGGTCCTGTCCTGTGATGCGAATAAGTATCTGTTCTTCGTTTGATTTCAGTTTATCCATTTCGTGAAATGTATTTGCTGGTTTACAAAGTGATTTCTCCTGACCCATAACAACGATGGTGTTCAGCGTCATAAATCACGCAAAACTGACCGGGAGCAACACCATGTATCTTACTATCAGCATGGATAATATAAGATTGTTCGCCTGTTTTCTCAAGCTTAGCAGGTAGATATTCGGGCGTGTGTCGTATCTTAAAGGTGATTCGTTCGGGGAGATCGGGAAGAGCAACACCCTCAGAACAGAACGTTACGGCATGGAAATCATGAATCTTAAAGCTTTGTTTGTAAGCGGTTTCTGGGTCATATCCATGACTGACATAAAGGATATTATGCTCCACATCCTTTTTAACCACGAACCAAGGACCGCCTCCAAACCCAAGTCCTTTGCGTTGACCTATGGTGTGAAACCAAAGTCCTTTGTGCTTGCCTATCTTCTTTCCAGTTTCCAATTCGATAACATCACCGATACATTCTCCAAGATATCGTCTCACATATTCATTGTAATCGATGTCTCCTAAGAAGCAAATGCCTTGACTATCTCGGCGCTTTGCATTAATAAGATGTTCGCGTTCAGCAATCTTTCTCACGTCATTTTTCTCAAAGTTTCCTATTGGAAAGATTGCCTTTTTCAGTTGCCAATCATAGATTTGTGCCAGGAAATCCGTCTGATCTTTAATGGGATCAGGACTCGTTATGAGCCATTTCCGCCCATCACTCCATTCAGTTTGGGCATAATGTCCGGTAGCAATGAGGTCGTAATTAAAGCCAATCTTCTCATCAAAAGCGCCAAACTTTATGAGACGATTACACATGACATCAGGGTTTGGAGTGAATCCCATCTTCACCTTATCCATTGTGTATCGTGTCACCTTTGACCAGTATTCTTTGTGACAATCAATGACTTTCAGCTGACAATCAAAGCGTTTTGTCAACGCCGTTGCCATCTCTAAGTCTTCTTCACTCGTACAATCCCACTCCTCTTTCTCCTCGGGTCCTATCATGATATAAAAGCAGTCGGGGTGTAAGCCATGGCTAACCATTTCATAAAGCACCACACTACTATCGACTCCTCCAGAGAGAAGAAGTGCTATGCGCTTGTCTTTTATCTCGTCATAATTTATCATTTGCCTGCAAATCAATCTTTATTCATTTTACTTAAATGCTTCTTTCCCACTTTCATTCGGTCGAAACCTAAACCATATACGCCTGAAACAGCGCTCTGACTCACAAAGGCTTGGGGGTCGACATCATCGATAATACGGAATATATTGTAGCTTTCGTTCTGCTTAGCAATAATGAATAACATTCCCATCTTTTTGCCTGTATAGAATCCATGAGCATCAATCACCGTGCAACCACGGTTGGCTTCATTGTTAATTAGACGCCCTATCTCTTCATATTTCTCTGAGATTACAAAGAATTGTACCGACCTTCTAAAGCCATTTATGACATGATCCACGGTGTAAGACATAACAAAGAGCACGATATATCCATAGATAACCTTCTCCCAACTGCCTATAACTAAGTAACTGGATGATATGACACAGAGGTCACAAATGAGTATAATGTGCCCCAAAGATATGTCTTTATACTTATGTATTATGGCTGCAATCACGTCGGAACCACCCGTGCTTCCATTACTTAAAAGGCTAAAACCCGTGCCCAAACCCAATAGTAATCCCCCTACTACACAGGCTAAAAACGGCTCGTTCTTAAACATGATATGCGAGCCAATTACACTCTGCCAAAGGGTTGTAAACACGGCAAAAATGCTCACGGCATAAATCGTTTTAATGCAGAATCTAAGTCCTAACACTTTCAAGGCTGCTGCCAACAAGACGATGTTTATAGCCAAATAGGTGTATTGAACGCGTATTCCTGTGGCCCAAAACACCACAGAAGATATACCCGGAAGACCTCCGATAGTTATCTTATGGGGTAAAAGAAAGACCATCCAACCAAGACTTCCCACAACCATTGCTAATGCAATGATGAGATAATCGTAGCAACCACGAACCAGTTTCTTATTCACTTGCTTCATAAAACAGTAGCTTTGTTTGACTGCAAAATTACAAAATAAAAGCCCAACTCCTGCAAATCGAACTCTAAAAGTGAACACAAGAACCTATAATCTGGGAAAAACTATGACGTAACTCAACAAGAAAGATTCTACAACATAAAAATAAGCCCACTACACCTTAGTTTATTTCATCACATCAAAAGATTTTGTCCATTTCACAAAATGGCACAAATCACGCGATAATCTGCCTTGAATTACCACGCAATATGACGCAAACCACACGATGAATAGATACAAATTACAAAACGAAGTAATGTGATTCAAATCATCATCAAAATTGCATCACATTGTAGAGGAATATAAACAAGCTTATAGATTAGGCTTAACCACGATAAATGTAGCATACAATCACAGGACATTTTCATGCTAACAATATTGCGATTTTCCTCTTTTCTAATCATCTAAGATAAGAAATGCCTTTCCCAAAAGCCACAAATCTACTCACTGCAACAGTCTTCCTGGCGCAACATTCCCACCATTAGACGAGCAGCATTATCGGGAGCGACCTCGTCACCCAAGCGTTTTTCCACCTCCTTATAAGCCTGAAGCATCGGCGCTCTGCCTTCGCCCTCTGGAAGAATACGGCCGAGTTCGGCCACGATATTGCTCACATTGAAGCGATCAGCAAAGAGTTCGGGCACGACTTCTCGGTCTACAATGAGATTAACAAGGGAGATATAACGACACGAAAGAATATGATTGAAGGCCCAACGAATGAGTCGTGGCACCGGTGTTTTATAACAAACCACCTGCGGAACATGCAGTAATGCCGTCTCAAGCGTAGCCGTTCCACTGGTCACCAAGGCTGCAACGGCATGATAAAGCAGCCCATAAGTGTCATTATGAATGAGGCTAAAGGTAAGGCCAGTAACGTCAGTTGCATTGCCAATCACCTCTTGATAATAAGATGGTTCAATGGCTGGCGCTGCGCCAATAGCTATCTGATAGCGGTTTGAAAAGTGCTGAACGGCGCGCAACATCGGTACAAGATTGTCTTTAATCTCTTGCTTTCTACTTCCTGGAAGCAAGGCAATCATCGGGCGATTATCAGCTATATGATGCTTCAAGCGGAACCCATCGAAGTCTGTGTGGTATGTCGTGAGAAACTCATGAATCTCATGTGCCGTTGGGTTTCCTACGTAATGAATCTTATAATGATGTTTTCCTTCATAGAAAGCTGTTTCAAAAGGCAAAATCGAAAACATCTCTTTGACATCTCTTCGGATTGCTTTGATGCGCCATTCTTTCCATGCCCATATCTTCGGAGAGATGTAATAATAGACAGGAATGTGTGTATGTTGCTTGAGATACTTGGCAATATCGAGGTTAAAACCAGGGTAATCTACGAGAATAACAACGTCGGGTTGCCATGCCACGATATCCTTTTTACAAAACGACATGTTGCGAAATATCGTGCGAAGATGCAGTAACACCGGCACGAAACCCATGTAGGCAAGTTCTCGGTAATGCTTAACGCGCGTACCTCCAACGGCAGACATCAGGTCGCCTCCAAAGAAACGGAACGATGCTTCGTGGTCATTCTTCTTCAAAGAAGCCATTAAATGGGCTGCATGTAGGTCGCCACTGGCCTCACCAACAATAAGATAATATTTCATATCTGTATCAGATGATTAGAGACTCCACGACTTAACGGTATCTATAAACGCATAATCGGTGATATCGATGCGCGTCGGTGTGATAGCAATATATCCTTGATTGAGTGCCCATTGGTCGGTATCTTCAGCGTCAGGTTCGTCATTTCGACACTCACCTGCCATCCAATAGTAGTCATATCCATGGGGATGACGCGCTTTAATGACTTCATTTATCCAACTACCAAAGGTCATTCGGCACACCTTTACACCCTTGAAAGGAGGTTGAGCGGGGAAGTTCACATTCAAACACACTCCCTTTGGCAGACCTTCTGCAAGGACTCGGTCGACAATCCGACACACATCATCGCGCAAATAGCTTAAATCGGCTTCGTCATCATAGTTACATGTTGAAAACGCTACAGACGGAATATATTTCATACAGCCTTCCCTTGCAACCCCCATCGTACCAGAATAATGGTTGTTTACTGTAGAATTGTCTCCATGATTGATGCCTCCGAGCACCAAATCAGGTTTCCGATGGCCACAAAGTTCACTCAAAGCAAGCTTCACACAGTCTACAGGAGTGCCGTTACATGACCATACTTCGACGTCACCCATATTATGTCGGCGCTTCAAACGCAACGGAGTAGCAGCAGAAAAGGCACAGGAGAAACCCGAACGAGCCGCTTCTGGTGCACAAACAAGCACGTCGGCATGGTCTTTTAAGAATGAAACGAGGGTCTTGATTCCGTTAGCATGATAGCCATCATCATTCGAAATCAATATAAAAGGGCGCTTAATATTCATCTTTTACATTGTTAGTTTGCGACAAAAGTACGAAAAAAAGGTTTATTTCTCGTATTTCTCGGCTAAATTATGTAACTTTGCCCACAAATAAACTTTTTTCGAAATGGGAAAAATTATAGCTTTAGCTAATCAGAAAGGTGGCGTGGGTAAGACCACCACAACCATTAACTTAGCGGCTTCTTTGGCCACCCTTGAGAAAAGTGTTCTCGTGGTTGACGCCGATCCTCAAGCCAATGCATCAAGCGGTTTGGGTGTAGACATCAAAGATGTCGATTGTTCTTTGTATGAATGTATCATTGATCATGCCGATGTACGCGATGCTATTTATACCACAGATATCAATGGATTGGATATCATTCCCAGTCACATTGACCTCGTAGGTGCCGAAATTGAGATGCTGAATCTTGACAATCGGGAACGCGTTTTGAAAAATCTTTTGGCGCCCATCAGCAGTGAATATGACTACATCCTTATCGATTGCAGTCCTTCATTGGGACTTATCACGGTCAATGCACTAACAGCTGCCAACTCAGTAATTATTCCTGTGCAGTGTGAATACTTTGCCCTTGAAGGAATAAGTAAGCTACTCAATACCATCAAAATTATCAAAAGCAAACTCAATCAGCAATTAGAGATTGAAGGTTTCCTATTGACAATGTATGATAGCAGACTGCGTTTGGCAAATCAAATCTATGATGAGGTGAAGCGACATTTCCAAGAACTGGTGTTCAAGACTGTCATTCAACGCAATGTTAAGCTAAGCGAGAGCCCCAGTCATGGGCTTCCTGTCATCCTTTACGATGCTGATTCGACAGGTGCAAAGAATCACCTTGCCTTGGCAAAGGAACTGATTAACAAGAATGCATAACCCATTATTCTTGATAAGAAACAACGAAACAGAACATGGCAGTACACAAAAAATATAATAGTTTGGGTCGGGGACTTGACGCACTCATCTCTACTGATGCCGTGCGTACACAAGGTTCATCGACCATTAACGAGATAGCGATTGACCTAATTGAAGCCAATCCCAATCAGCCTCGTCGCGAATTTGACGATGAAGCACTGCAAGAGTTGGCGCACAGCATACGAGAAATTGGAATCATCCAGCCGATTACACTGCGTCAGACAGCTGAAAACAGATTTCAGATTATTGCAGGTGAGCGTCGATGGAGAGCTTCTCAATTAGCTGGTTTGAAAGCTATCCCAGCCTATATCCGCACGATAAAAGACGAGAACGTCATGGAAATGGCCCTCGTTGAGAATATCCAGCGTGAGGATTTGAACGCTATCGAAATTGCATTGGCCTATGAACATCTGCTTGAAGGCAGTGGGATGACACAAGAAAAGGTTTCTGAACGTATTGGGAAAAGCCGTACGGCAATTACCAATTACTTGCGTTTGTTGAAGCTTCCTGCACAGGTTCAGATGGCATTACAAAAGAAAGAAATCGACATGGGCCATGCCCGTGCATTGCTTGCACTCGATAGTCCAGCGCTTCAAATCAAGCTTTTTAAAGAGATACTAAAGAATGGTTACTCCGTCAGAAAAGTTGAAGAACTGGTACAAGCACTAAAGAATGGCGATGATATTGAAAGCGGAAAGAAGAAGATTATCGCACGAAACCAACTACCAGAAGAGTTCTGTGAACTTAGAAATCAATTGTCTTCATTCCTCAATACAAAGGTACAGATGACTTGTTCTCCAAAAGGTAAGGGAAAGATTAGCATTTCTTTTGCCAATGAAGCAGAACTCGAGCGCATCATGAACCTCTTTGATAAACTGAAAGCTTGAAGCATGTCTTTCCCAAGACTCATTCATATCATTGCCTGGGCAGCATTACTTGTGATGCCTCAGTGTGCTAAAGCACAACACAACGAACCTCGTGTGTTGATGTCTGACACAACACATCTTAAAGCAAACGAACTGCTAACACACAAGGATAGCGTCAATTTATTGGCTGATTCCGTAGCAATGAAGAAGAAAACGAAACGAGATTGGGCCACTTGGAGACCTGATCCGAAACGTGCTTTGTGGCTTGGACTCGTGCTTCCTGGTGCAGGTCAGATATACAATCGTAAGTATTGGAAACTTCCTATCATATATGGTGGCATTGTAGGATGCCTCTATGCCATGAACTGGAATAATCAAATGTATCATGATTACGCCCAAGCTTATATGGACATCATGGACAATGATCCGACAACGGCAAGCTATAATCAGTTCATGCACTTAGGAGCGAGGATTACAAATGACAACATATCACGATACCAAACGTTGTTCAAGAGTCGTAAAGATAGATTCAGAAGATGGCGTGATATGAGTTTCTTTGTACTTGTAGGTGTATATGCTTTGTCGGTAATTGACGCCTACGTAGATGCCTCTCTGTCTGAATTTGATATTTCAAACGATCTCAGTCTGCGTATTGAGCCAGCTGTTGTAAACACAAATAATCAACGAAACCCTCTACGGGGTGGCGGAATAGGTATGCATTGCAGTCTTACTTTCTGACCTTATATAAAGCATAAGCTCAGGAAATAACAATTACCCTATAAAAAAAGAACTAACATTTATAATGAAGAAAACATATTTAATTGCACTCTCATTGTTGTTTTTCAGCACCTGTAAGCTACAGGCTCAAGTCGTAAACAATGAGGAAGGTGACAACGATGAAACAGAAATTACGGTAACAAATGCACAAGGCAAGCGTGAAGTTATAGACCTTCCAGAGGCTATGACCATGGAACTTGACAGCCTAATGCAACTCTATAATACGAAGACTTACCTACGTCCCGACACGTCATGTAACCTTCCTGACGTCAATCCTGTATATGACATTGCAGTCTATAAGAAGCGACTTTCCATGCTTCCGACTATCATAGAGATGCCTTATAACGATGTAGTTCAGCAATTCATTGACCGATATAGCGGTCATCTTCGACGTTCAGTGAGCTATATGTTAGGGGCACAAAACTTCTATATGCCTATCTTTGAAGAGGCTTTAGAGAGTTATGGCTTGCCGTTAGAACTTAAATATCTCCCAGTCATTGAATCGGCATTGAACCCCAGAGCCGTATCAAGAGTAGGAGCAACAGGCTTATGGCAGTTTATGCTGAATACGGGAAAACGTTATGGTTTGACTGTCAACACGCTTGTAGATGAGCGTCGCGACCCTGTAAAAGCATCTTATGCAGCCGCACATTACCTAAGCGATCTCTACAAGATTTTTGGTGATTGGAATCTTGTTATCGCTGCATACAATTGCGGACCAGATAAAGTTTACAAAGCCATTCATCGTGCCAAGCAGAATGATTATTGGCAAATCTATCCCTATCTCCCCCGAGAAACTCGTGGCTATGTACCCGCTTTCATTGCTGCAAACTATATAATGAACTACTATTGTGAACATAACATCTGCCCAATGACAACCGATCTGCCTGCCAAAACAGATACCGTTGTTATCAATCGAGATTTACATTTCGAGCAGATAGCCCACGTTTTAGGACTTGATGTTGACCAGATTGCAGCTCTAAATCCACAATATCGTCACAATATTGTAAATGGAAGTTGGAAACCATCTGCCCTTCGTTTGCCGGCAGCTTTAATCACAAAGTTTATTGACAACGAAGATTCTATCTACAATTATAAACCCGATGATTTAACCAGTAAACGTACAGAAGTCGAGGTTAACGATGAGGAACCGACCATAGTACGCTATCGTCGTGTTCATAAAAGCTATACTTCATCTTCTAAATATAGTAGTAAGAAAGGACGAAAAAAGAAAGAACGCAAAGAAAGAAGTAAGAGTGTCACTATCCGCGAAGGTGATACGCTGTCGGAAATTGCACAACGTAATAAAATCTCTGTAAAGAAATTGCGTCGCCTTAATGGTATAAAGGGAAACAATATTCGCGCTGGAAAGAAAATCAAAATTAAATAATTAAGACGGAGGAAACATCATGGACGAGCACGATATGCGTGAAGTGGCCCGTGAGGCAGCAGAAGACAAGCTCATCACAGAAGCCTTTCAACACTTGTTAGACACTTATCTTGCATCACGACATCGCAAGAAAGTAGATATCATTACGAAGGCTTTCAACTTTGCTCGACAAGCACATAAGGGTGTAAGAAGGCTTTCAGGAGAACCTTATATCATGCATCCTATTGCTGTAGCACAAATTGCTTGTGAGGAAATGGGGCTGGGTTCGACAAGTATCTGTGCGGCGTTACTCCATGATGTGGTTGAAGATACTGATTACACGGTTGAAGATATTGAGAATATCTTTGGCAAAAAGATTGCTCAAATCGTTGACGGATTAACCAAAATCAGTGGTGGCATCTTTGGAGAACGAGCTTCAGCGCAAGCTGAAAACTTTAAGAAGTTGTTGCTGACAATGAGCGATGACATCCGTGTTATCCTTATTAAAATATGTGACCGATTGCATAATATGCGCACCTTGGAGTCACAACCGGCCAACAAACAATATAAGATTGCAGGCGAAACATTATATATTTATGCACCACTCGCCAATCGTTTAGGGTTAAACAAAATCAAAACTGAACTTGAAGACCTTAGTTTCCGTTACGAACACCCTGAAGAATACGCTGCTATTAAAAGCAAATTGGCCCTCACTCAAGAGAAACGTGACGAGCTTTTCGCACAGTTTACTGGACCAATCCGCGAAGCTCTTGACAAAATGGGTATCAAATACACCATCAAAGCACGTGTCAAGAGCCCTTATTCTATATGGAATAAGATGCAGAACAAACATGTAACCTTCGAGGAGATTTACGACATTTTAGCGGTCAGAATCATATTCGAACCGAAGAAAAGAGATGAAGAAATCAACGAATGTTTCAACATTTATGTCGCTATTAGCCGTATATATAAGAGCCATCCCGACCGACTTCGCGATTGGTTAAACCATCCAAAGGCGAATGGTTATCAAGCTCTTCACGTTACGTTAATGAGCAAACAAGGGCGCTGGATAGAAGTACAAATTCGCTCAGACCATATGAATGAGGTGGCCGAACAAGGATTTGCTGCTCACTGGAAATACAAAAATGGAGGCGAATATAGTGAAGATGAGGGTGAACTTAACGATTGGTTGAGTACCATTAAAGAAATTCTTGACGACCCACAGCCTGATGCTATGGACTTCCTTGATAGCATAAAGCTCAATCTTTTTGCTTCAGAGATTTTTGTATTCACCCCAAAAGGTGAGATAAAGACATTGCCAGCAGGTTGTACTGCACTTGATTTCGCATTCCAAATCCACACTTTTCTCGGCAGCCATTGCATTGGAGCAAAGGTCAATCACAAGCTTGTTCCATTGAGTCATAAGCTGAACAGTGGCGACCAAGTTGAGATATTAACGAGTAAAGCCCAACATGTGCAACCCTCATGGATTAGTTTTGTATCAACAGCTAAAGCCAAAGCTAAAATTCAAGCCATACTAAGACGTGACGACCGAGAGTCACAAAAGAAAGGCGAAGAACAGCTGAAAGAATGGTTGAAGCTTCATTCCATGGAATTAACTTCATCGGTTTTAGACAAACTTTGTGAAGTTTATCATGTACAGAAGCATGAAGAACTATTCAAATCAATCGGTGAAAAATCTATCATTCTTGGTGATTCAGATGCAGACGCTCTACTCGGCAAGACCAAAAAAGAATCAACTTCACTTGGATGGCGACGCTATGTACCATTCCTCCACGACAAGAAAACTACCAAAGCTAACGTTAAAAAAGTTGACACCTCTATGCTTTTCACGGTTGATAAAGACTTCAACAAACGTCAACCCGTTATCATCAGTGAAAAGACTATTGGTAATTATATATTCCCAGGATGTTGCCATCCAATCCCAGGTGACGATATTCTCGGCTATATAGATAACAATAATCACATTGAAATCCATAAACGTGCATGTCCGGTTGCAAGCCGTTTAAAATCAAGCTACGGCAACCGAATCCTTGATGCAAAATGGGACATGCATCGACAAATGTTCTTTGACGCCACAATTGAAATCAAAGGAATCGACCGAAAAGGTATGCTACACGACTTAGCCGATGTTATTTCAGACAAGATGAACGTCAATATTCGAAAGATTACCATTAATAGTAACGAAGGAATCTTTGATGGAAGCATTGAGATGCGCGTGCATGATCGTGACGAAGTAAGGGAAATCATGGAGAATCTCATGGCAATAGATGATTTAAAAGAGGTACAACAAATTATGTAAGTTATTAAAATCAACTTTGATTATATAACTTAAGTCCATACAGATCAACATGTGTGCAGTGATGATAATAGGGGCATTGCCTTTATAATATGATTAGCTCCCGCTACACCAATCCATCAAGTTGTTTCTTGAGCTGCTGTAATTGATCTCGCACAGAGGTAAGCATTGTCATGACATCTGCTGTTTTATCCACACCCTCTCGATTGGCATTCATAACTTTTCTGGCTGCGGCAATCTTGAAACCACGCACTTTCACAAGGTTATAAATGACCTTAATCTGCTCTATATCTTTATCAGTATATTGCCTAATCTTTGTACCATTTTGCGTTTTTGGGCGTAGTTGCGGAAACTCACCCTCCCAAAATCGCAATGTACTCTCATTGATTCCGAATTGTGCAGCGACTTCCTTTATGCTGTAATATAACTTCAGATTCTTGTTTGTATTTAAGGCCATAATTCGTGATTTTTGTTGAAACTATGCGCTATTTCTTTGCAAAGTTAGCAAATTTCTATAAACTCCACTCCACCATCTCTAAACTTTTTTGTATCTTTGCCACTGATTTTTCATCGCCGCGAAGTTTCTGTTGCATCATTGCAACAATGCAAAGGCAGAAGTTTTCCTTCAATGCGTGGAAACGAACACGATGGATAACGAGTAAAGAACACTTAAAATACAATATATTGAAGATGATGACAGCGAATGAAGTTCGTGAATCTTTCAAGAAATTCTTTGAAAGTAAGGGGCACAAGATTGTAGCTTCAGCTCCTATGGTCATTAAAGATGACCCCACGTTAATGTTTACCAATGCCGGCATGAACCAGTGGAAAGACATTATACTCGGTACAAAAGACCCGGGGAAAGACGTGAGAAGAGTAGACTCTCAGAAGTGTCTTCGTGTGAGTGGAAAGCACAATGATCTCGAAGAAGTAGGACATGATACTTACCATCATACGATGTTTGAGATGTTAGGTAACTGGAGTTTCGGAGATTATTTCAAAGAAGGTGCAATTGATTTTGCATGGGAATATCTTGTAGATGTACTCCATTTAAACCCAGAAGATCTTTATGTAACAGTATTTGAGGGTGCTCCCGAGGAAGGACTTAAACGTGATGACGAAGCTGCATCTTACTGGGCAAAGCATGTCCCGGCTGACCATATCATCAATGGAAACAAGCATGATAATTTCTGGGAGATGGGAGATACGGGGCCATGTGGTCCCTGTACAGAAATCCATGTAGACTCTCGCACACCGGAGGAAAAGGCTAAAATGCCTGGACATGAACTCGTAAATAAAGACAATCCTCAAGTAATTGAGATTTGGAATATCGTGTTTATGCAGTTCAATCGCAAAGCTGATGGCAGTCTTGAGCCGCTTCCTATGCACGTGATTGATACGGGAATGGGATTCGAACGACTTGTACGCATGCTGCAAGACAAACACAGCAACTATGATACGGATATCTTCCAACCAGTCATTAAGCAAATAGAATTACTCAGTGGAAAGAAATATGGTTTCACAACTCCAACGGGAGAGAATGGCGAAGGCAAAGACGAACAAGAGAAAATCGATATCGCCATGCGTGTGGTTGCAGACCACTTGCGTGCAGTAGCATTCTCTATTGCCGACGGACAGCTGCCGAGTAATGCTAAAGCGGGCTATGTGATCCGTCGCATCTTGCGTCGTGCGGTGCGTTATGCTTACACATTCCTTGATCAGAAAGAAGCTTTCTTATATAAACTTGTTCCTGTTTTGGTTCAGGAAATGGGCGAAGCTTATCCAGAACTTTCTGCTCAACAAGAGCTTATTTCACGTGTGATGAAGGAAGAAGAAGATTCTTTCCTGCGCACATTGGAAAAGGGAATAAATCTCCTTAACGGTGACATGGACGAGCTGAAAGCTCATGGGAAAACAGAATTAGATGGCACAAGCGCCTTCCGTTTGTTTGATACTTA
>ERZ773197.658-NODE-658-length-26252-cov-9.368325_pt1 | contig 26252 bp, 14 predicted proteins | sample MGYA00580999_ERZ773197 | MGnify/ENA primary metagenome ERZ773197 (study PRJEB29015, sample SAMEA2738166) | human oral metagenome | biome: human oral; feature: human-associated habitat; material: saliva | place: China | collected 2185 ...
AATCGCGCAGACGATAGTTGACCTTGCGCCTGCCAAAGCCCTCCTTGACCGCCTTTTCAACAATCGCCGCAAGCGCCTCGTGCATCTCCATGCCGTCGAACTCCGCCGAATTCACGAGGATGCCGTCCTTCGCCGTGTAGGCTTCCGTCATTTCTTCAAGCTTCAGCTCGCGATCCTTCGGGCGCAGGGTGACAATGATCGGCAGGTCGTACTTCTTCGCAAACATCCAGTCGCGCTGATCCTCCGACGGCACGCCCATGACTGCGCCCGTGCCATACTCGGCGAGGACGTAGTTCGTGATCCAAAGCTCGACCTTCCTGCCGTTGAAGGGATTGACGGCGTAAAGCCCCGTGAACATGCCCTCTTTTTCCGACTCGCCCGACGTGCGCTCAAGCTCCGACTGCGCCTTGACCTTGTCGGCGAAAGCGCGAAGCTCTACCGCCTTCGGATTATCCCTCAGGATCTTCTCCATCAGAGGATGCTCCGCCGCAAGCGCCACGAAGGTCACGCCGTACGCCGTATCGGCACGCGTCGTGTAGACGGCAATCTTCTCGCCGAGCGCGGGCACGTCGATGTCGAATTCCAAGCCCTCGGAGCGGCCGATCCAATTCTCCTGCATCGTCTTGACGCGCTCGGGCCAGCCCTTGAGCTTGTCGAGGTCGGCGAGAAGTTCGTCCGCATAGTCCGTGATCTTCAAAAACCACTGTGAGAGATCCTTCTTGTGCACCTCGGAGTCGCAGCGCCAGCATTTGCCGTCGATGACCTGCTCATTCGCGAGCACCGTGCCGCACGTATCGCACCAGTTGACCGACGCTTCCTTCTTGTAGGCAAGCCCCTTCTTGTAGAAAAGCTCAAAGAGCCACTGCGTCCAGCGATAGTACTCGGGACGACAGGTCACAGCCTCACGGCTCCAATCATAGGAAAGCCCCATGCTCATCTGCTGGCGCTTCATGTTCTCGATGTTGGAATACGTCCAGTCGGCGGGCTTCACACCGTGCTTGATCGCGGCATTCTCCGCCGGCATGCCGAAAGCGTCAAAGCCCATCGGGTGCAGCACATTGCAGCCCTGCATCTTCTTGAAACGGGCGATGACGTCGCCGATCGAATAATTTCGCACATGCCCCATGTGCAGATTGCCCGACGGGTAGGGGAACATCTCCAGCACATAATATTCAGGCTGCGTGCGATCGATCTCCGTCTTGTAGACGTCGTCCTTCTGCCACTTCTCCTGCCACTTTTTTTCGATTTCCTGCGGAGCATATCTCTCCATACAACAAAGTCCTCCTAGAGAAAGAGGGGCGTGCGGGTCTCCCCGTGCGCCCCAAAAAACTTACGGTTTACAAATACCTGAGCCAGATGTAGACGCTCGAAATCGCAATCGAGAGCGTCATCATCGGCAGCGCGATCTTCATGAAGCTGATGAAGGAGATCGGCTTGCCGCGCTGCGCCGCCATCGAAGCGACGACGACGTTCGCCGAGGCGCCGATCAAGGTGCCGTTGCCGCCGAGGCAGGCGCCCAGGGAGAGAGACCACCATACGGGATCGAGGTTCGTCATGCCCATCTGCCCCATGTCCTGAATCAGCGGAATGAGCGTCGCGACGAACGGGATGTTGTCGATGAACGCCGAAGCGTAGGCACTCATCCAAAGAATGAGCATCGAGGTCGCCGTGAGATCGCCGTTCGTGATCTTGATCGCCTCTTCTGCGAGCATCTTGATGACGCCCGTCTCGACGAGTGCGCCGACGAGGATGAAGAGGCCGGCGAAGAAGAAGATGGCGAGCCATTCGACCTTCGACAAGACCTTCGCGATCATCGCCTCCTTCTGCGGGAAGCTGATGAGCAGCAGGAGGCCTGCGCCCGTCATGGCAGCGGTCGCCGTGTCGAGGTGGAGCTGGCCGTGCAGCACGAAGAGGCTGATCGTGATAGCGAGCGCGAACAGGCACTTCTTCAAGAGGCGCGGCTCGACGATCTGGCTCTTCTCATCGAGCTGCATGACCTTCTCGCGCAACTCGTCTGTCGTGTGGAGCTTCTTGCCGTAAATCACGATCAAAAGAGCGATCGTCACGATGAAGATCAGGATGCAGATCGCCGTGAGGTTCGTTATGAAGTCCATGAACTGCAAGCCGACGGCGCTGCCGATCATGATGTTCGGCGGATCGCCGATCAAGGTCGCCGTGCCGCCGATGTTCGACGCAAGGATCTGCGCGATGAGGAACGGCTTGACATCGACGTTGAGCTGCTTCGTGATGCTGAACGTGATCGGCACCGTCAGAAGAACCGTCGTCACGTTATCGAGAAGAGCCGAGCAGACGGCCGTGAGAAGCGAGAGGGCGACGAGCAGGGAGATCGGCTTCGCCTCGACCTTCTTCGCCGCCCAAATGGCGAGGTAGTTGAAGAGCCCCGTCTCGCTCGTGATGTTCACGATGACCATCATGCCCATGAGAAGGCCGAGCGTGTTGAAGTCAATGTGATGAATCGCAGTCTCCTGATTGATGATCCCGAGAAGGATCATGAGCATGGCGCCGCAAATACCAATGATGGTGCGGTGAATCTTTTCTGAAATAATCAGCGCGTAAGCCGCGACGAAGATCACGATAGCAACAATTGTGCTTGTTTCCACTGGTTACACTTCTTTCTTCATAGATTTTTGGGGAGAGAGCATCGGTTTCACCCGTGCTTCCTCTGATGATAAACCTCAAAATGCCTTTCTCTTGGAGCCCGCCCGCAAAGAAGCCGCCTCACCTCCCTTTCGTTTCTTTCGGCGCAAGCACGATCGTCGTGCCCGCGCGCTTGATGTCTATGCGATAGTTCTTGACGCCTTGGGCAAAGAGGTCGAGCTTCAGCTGCAGAAGCTCCTTGCCCAGTCGGTCGAGGAGTTCGGGCGTCAGGGCCGCGCGTGAAAGATCGTCCTCCCTCTCGCGCAGGGCGCGGCGGCGCTTGTCCTCTTCGCGCGCTTCGTGCGCGAGAAAGCAGTCTTCCAGCGTCGCCTCTTCCTCGAATCCCTCGATCATCGCCTTGTCGGAAAGTCCTTTCGGTATCTTGCCCATCGTTATCCCTTGACCTTTCCCCACGAATCCTTGAGGCCGACAACGCGGTTGAACACGAGCCGCTGCGGCTGCGTGTCCTTGTCCACGACGAAATAGCCCGTGCGCAGGAACTGGTAATGCGTGCCTTCCGCCGTGCGCGCAAGGCTCGGCTCGACTTTCGCTCCCTGGATGACCTCCAGCGACTGCGGATTCAAGGACGCGACAAAGTCCGCCGTCTCCTCGCCGTCCGCCTTCAAGAGATGCTCATAAAGGCGCACCTCGGCATCGAGGGCTTCATGCGCCGCAACCCAGTGCAGCGTGCCCTTGACCTTGCGGTTCGCCGCTGCGCCTCCCGATTTCGACTCGGGATCGTAGGTGCAGCGAAGCTCCGTGATCTCGCCCGCCGCGTTCTTGACGACTTCCTCGCACTTGATGATGTAGGCGTGCTTCAGGCGCACCTCGCCGCCTGGCCGCAGGCGGAAGAACTTCTTCGGCGGATCCTCCATGAAATCCTCGCGCTCGATATAAAGCTCGCGCGAGAAGGGCACATATCGCTTGCCGCCGCGCGTCGGATGGTTCTCCGCCAACATCTCCTCCGTCTTGCCCTCGGGGTAGTTCGTCAGCACGACCTTCAACGGGCGCAGAACCGCCATGACGCGGTCAGCATGATCGTTGAGGTCTTCTCTCACGCAATGCTCAAGCATCGCCACATCGACCGTGCTGTTCGACTTCGCGACGCCGATGCGCTCGCAGAAATCGCGGATCGCCGCTGGCGTATAGCCGCGGCGCCTGAGGCCGGAGATCGTCGGCATCCTGGGATCGTCCCAGCCGCGCACATGGCCTTCCTCGACGAGTTGGCGCAGCTTGCGCTTGCTCGTGATCATGTTCGTGACATTGAGACGCGCGAACTCGATCTGCCGCGGGCGCGTGTTCTTGTCGAAGCCCAAGGCTTCCAAGAGCCAGTCGTAGAAGGGTCGGTGATCCTCGAACTCCAACGTGCACAAGGAATGCGTGATCTTCTCGATGGCGTCCGACAAAGGATGCGCGAAATCGTACATCGGATAGATGCACCAGGCATCGCCCGTGCGGTGATGCACGGCGTGCGCGATGCGGTAGATGACGGGATCGCGCATCGTGATGTTCGGCGACGCCATGTCAATCTTGGCGCGCAGGACGTGGCTGCCGTCGGGGAACTCTCCCGCCTTCATGCGCGCGAAGATATCAAGATTCTCCTCGACGCTGCGGCTGCGGCAAGGGCTCTCCTTGCCCGGCTCCGTCAGCGTGCCGCGATAGGCGCGGATCTCCTCCGCCGTCAGGTCGTCAACGTAGGCCAGCCCCTTCTCGATCAGGGCCCGTGCATACTCGTAAAGCTTCTCAAAGTAGTCCGACGCATAGTAGCGGCGATCGCCCCAAGAGAATCCCAGCCACCGGATGTCCTCCTGAATCGAGTCGACGTACTCCGTGTCCTCCTTCGTCGGATTCGTGTCGTCAAAACGCAGGTTGCAAAGCCCCGCATACTTTTCCGCCGTGCCGAAGTTCAAGCAGATCGACTTCGCATGACCGATGTGGAGATAGCCGTTCGGTTCGGGCGGAAAGCGCGTATGCACGCCCTCGGGATGCTTGCCGCTCTTCCTGTCCTCGTCGATGATGTTGTAGATGAAATTCGATGATACCGTTTCTGCCATGTCTGCTGCTCCTTCTGGGCGCGTTCGATCTGCGCCCCCGCCGTCTATCTGCAGCGGAAGACTTCATTTTATCCGTGTCCCTGAATTATCCGCGTCCCTGGAAATAAAAAAATTTAACGCCTCTTTATTCGAGGCGCAGGGCAAAAAATCCTTCTGCTCGCTAAAATTTCCTGAAAAAACATTCAAAAAGCGTCCGCACAGGATGTTCGCCCCATCCCCGGGCAGCGCCGCGCCTCCTTCGAGACGCCTGCACTGCCTAGGGATGCAGAACCTCCGCAGGCGTCGCGTCCTCCTCGGCGCACTTTTCTTCCACATGAGCGAGCAGGCGCTCTATGCCGAGAGCCATGCGCGGATTCTCAGGCAGATGCGCGATGATGTCCTCGATATAGCCGCGTTCCCGGATGCGCCGCAGCGTCCAGCTGAAATTTACGTCGTAGACCCACATGAGACGCACGAGCTTGCGATCGTCCATCGTGCGGATCTGCGTGTAGTCGACCTGCTCGCCCGCGATGAACTTCTCAAGGAAGTCGGGGCTGACGCCCGAGCCGTCGGGCGGCGCCAAAAACGGCCGAAGCACGCGGAAGATATCGAGCTTGTCGGCATCGCGCAAGAGCCGCGCGAAGAAAAGCTCCCTCGCATCCTCGGTCGGCGCAATGACCTTCTTGTTGTGATTCCAGATGGCAAAGCGCACGAGCGCCTCGTCCGCCGGCGCGAGACGCGAAAAAAACGGCAGCTCATCGAGCGTCTTGAGCCCCAGAGCCGCATGATCCTCGGAGACGGCATCGTTGAACGTGCGGTAGATCGTGAACTGGCGAAAGCGCCCCACATCGTGGAAAAGCCCCATGATTTCCGCCAACTGCACATCGTGCGCAGCGAGCCCCAGATGCTTGGCAAGCTCCACGGCGATCGAGGTCACGATCCCCGTATGCACCTCCTTCAGGCGGATCGCCTGCTGCACCTCCTCGTCCTCCGTATAGAAGGAACGCATGTAGGCCGCCATCCAAGCGTGCATCTCACACAGTAGTTTCTCCAAAAGCGTCACCTCCGGTTATGTGCTTCGTTCCGATTATGCAAAGATTAGAGACAGCGCTTCACCATCTCCGGATCATTAATGGCTAAATCAAGCAAACGACCCAAAACATCAGTATAATCTTTGCCCAATTTCTTTGCCTTATCCAAGGTTTCAGAAGAAACGCGCATGGAAAGAATCGGCTTTTTCCTCGCCTCTCTCTACTGCTTCGCTAATACAGCAAATTTCTGCAACTGTTCATCCGTCAGCTCCAGGCAATCTTCATCAAAAGTTATCGACTTCTTTGCAGCGGCACGTATCTCTTCCAACACTTCTTGGGAAGGTTGCTGCCCTGGATATACGATCATGCTATGTATCGCCATAATATAGTCTCCTTTCTCGCGCCGTGGTCACCCTTGCCGAAATCAATCGAATCGTATTTCATGCATCACGTTCTGTAAAAACAACAAACAGCACTTCATCAACTACGCCAATCGTAATATAACGATCTTCCTCAACGCTATGCTCTTCATCATAAAACTCCAAACGATTTTCATCACTAAATACCAAACCAGCGGCACGAAAATCAATAGGATGCTTCTTCTTATTCTGTTGATTCTTTCGCTCGTCCCATTCAATCCGACGACCATCTATGTACGTTTCCATGCTCTTAGTATAACACAGTGCATTCCGAACAACAATTTCCTCACGCGCCCTTTTTCTTCTTTCCCGGCAGCGAGCCTTCCAGCTCGATGATCATGTCGCGCAGTTCTGCAGCGCGTTCGAACTCCAACGCCCTTGAAGCCGTCTGCATCTGCGCGAGCAATGTGCGGATCAGAGACTCCTTCTGCTTCTTCGTCAGCTTCTTCTTTTTCTTGCCGTCGGAATCCTCGCCGTAGGGAGCGCGGCTCTCGGCGACGAGCGTCGTCTCGATCAGCGGCACGACGGGCTTGACGATCGTCTTCGGCGTGACGCCGTGCTCCTCGTTGTACGCCTGCTGCACCGTGCGGCGGCGCTCCGTCTCGTCCATCGCCCGCTTCATCGAGTCCGTGATGCGGTCGGCATAGAGGATGACCCTGCCGCCCGCATTTCGCGCCGCGCGCCCGATCGTCTGGATCAGCGACGTGTCGGAGCGCAGGAAGCCCTCCTTGTCGGCATCGAGAATCGCCACGAGCGACACCTCGGGCATATCCAGTCCCTCGCGCAGCAGATTGATGCCGACGAGCACATCGAACTTGCCCGCACGCAGATCGTGGATGATCTCGGCGCGCTCGAAGGTCGCGATGTCCGAATGCAGGTAGCGCACGCGCACCTGCATCTCCTTCAGGTAGTCCGTGAGGTTTTCCGCCATCTTCTTCGTCAGCGTCGTCACGAGCACGCGCTCGTCCTTCTGTGCGCGTATGCGGATCTCGGACAGGAGATCGTCCATCTGCCCCGCCAAAGGCCGCACCTCGACGAGGGGATCGAGCAGACCCGTCGGGCGGATGATCTGCTCGACGACCTGCTGCGCCTTTTCCAGCTCGTACTTCGCCGGCGTCGCCGAAATATAGACGATCTGATTGATACGCTGCTCGAACTCCTCGAAAGACAGCGGGCGGTTGTCGAAAGCAGACGGCAGCCGAAAGCCATTTTCCACGAGCGAGATCTTGCGCGACCGATCGCCGTTGAGCATCGCCTTGAGCTGCGGCAGTGTCACATGGCTCTCGTCCATGACGATGAGGAAATCGTCGGGGAAATAGTCGAGAAGCGTATAGGGCGCCGCGCCCGCCGGACGGTGCGTCAGGTGGCGCGAATAATTCTCGATGCCCGAGCAATAGCCCATCTCCTGCATCATCTCAAGGTCGTAATTCGTGCGCTGCTCGATGCGCTGCGCCTCGATGAGCTTGCCCTCCTCCTTGAACTTGGCGACCTGCGCGATCTTCTCCTCGTCAATCGCCGCCATGGCGATCTCCATATCCTCCTTCTTCGTCACATAATGCGAAGCAGGGAAGACCATCGAATGCGTGCGCTCGCCATAGACCTCGCCCGTCAGGACATCGAACTCGATGATGCGATCGACCTCGTCGCCGAAAAGCTCGATGCGCACGGCGCGGTTGTTCCACCCCGCCGGAAAGACCTCGATGACGTCGCCGCGCACGCGGAAGCGGCCGCGCTCGAAGGCGATGTCGTTGCGCTCGTACTGAATGGCGACGAGCTTGCGCAAGATATCCTCGCGCGCGACCGTCTGCCCCTTGTGCAGCGACAAGACCATCTCATGGTAGCTCTCCGGCGAGCCGAGGCCGTAGATGCACGAGACGCTCGCGACGATGATGCAGTCGCGCCGCTCAAAGAGCGAGCACGTCGCCGAATGGCGCAGCTCGTCGATCTCGTCGTTGATCGACGCATCCTTCTCGATATACGTATCGGTCGAAGGAATGTACGCCTCGGGCTGGTAGTAGTCATAATAGCTGACGAAGTAGCCGACGTAATTCTTCGGGAAGAACGCCTTGAACTCGCTCGCGAGCTGCGCCGCCAGCGTCTTGTTGTGCGCGATGACCAAGGTCGGCTTCTGCACGCGCTCGATCGTCTTGGCGATCGTGTACGTCTTTCCCGTGCCCGTAGCGCCGAGAAGCACCTGCGCCTCCTGCCCGTTCTCGATGCCCGCCGCCAAGTCCCGAATCGCACGCGGCTGATCCCCCATCGGCTCGAACGGCGCCGAGACCTCGAACGGTATCTCCTTGTCAAACTCCATCGTATTGAGCTTCGGCAAAATCGCCATGCGTGCGCCTCCCCTGTGCAATCTATTGCAACTGTCCACAATATCCAAAAACATCCATCGATTTGCCGCACCTGCGCGACTCTGCTCGCGTCGAATATCTACCCCCATTATAGCGAACAGGCGAAAAAAAGCAACCGCGCCAAGGAAACAGGCTGATGCGCCATCCTAGGTGCATCCACCTCGCCGGAGTCTTCCCGCTGCACCCGACGTCTCGATCCGCTCAGCCAAAGAAGTCAAACTCATCCATAGGCAAGGCGATATCGATCAAAAATTCTTCCCGACATATCGGCAGTCCGTCGCTATCGGCGATGACGAGATAATACGTTTCGTCATTGCTGTACTTGAGGGGTTTTAGGTTGAAATTCACGCGGAAGATACGCCCCTCGGCGTTTTCCTCCGTTTTGTCCGCCAGGATGCGCGGGACGTCGCTGATCGTCTTCCCGTCGCTGTCCGTAAAATACAGCAGATAGACAGTCGCACAGAAGTTTGCCGCCACCGCCTCCTTCTGGTAGAAGTTCAGCGAGAACGCCATGTTGCTGATCTTGCGGCTGGAGGAAAGCAGACTCACCGTCACAGGAACGGTATCGTATCGGCTCTTGTTCTTCTTGTACTCCTTGGAGTCATTGCGCAGAAAACGGTAATCGATGAGCGGCACGACCATTTCTTGCAGACTCGCGCCGCCATGCACGAAATTCAAGCCGCCGCCTTTCATCTTGATGCGGCTGCTGCCGCGGGGCGCGAAGGCCTCGTATTCCGTCTCGCCGCCTAAAAACCTCACCGGCAGCAGATAGTCGGGAGCCGCGCCTTTCTTCAGGATGGCATAGCGGCGAGCGATCTCTACATCCTGATCGCTCGCTGTAGATCTGTCCACTTTCTCGTCTTCTTGGAGCGGACGATCCGTATAGAGGAAGCCATGGTCAGCCGTGATGAGGATATGCACCCCGCCGAATTCTCCAGTGATGACCCGCACCATATTCTTGATCTCCTCGATCGCCATCTCACATGCCCCGAAGATGGACGATCCCGTATGCCCCGCCTCGTCAATGGCATCGTGGTAGATGTACACCACATCCATCCCCTTCACCAAGGCGCCCCGTTCCGCCCGCTTCATGCCGATGACATCTCTGTATTTCAGAGCGACGCTCTTGGGATTGGCAGACTTCAGCACCTTGTCCCGCATGGGCGCTTCGGTAGATTCACCGTCCGCCAGCACCAAAACCCTTCCAGCCCGGATCTCTGCCGACAGCTTCTCGTGCGGCAGAAGCGCCGCCATGCCGAACTTCGTGACCGTAGGGAACACCCCCTGCATAGCGCTCAACTCCACCTTGCTTTGCGTCTCCCTGCGAAGCGCTTCGGCAAGTTCGGCAGCGACCTCATAGCGCATGGCATCAGAGATGATGACATACACCCTTGCATCCGATGACCGCACCTTGTCACGATAGAAGTCCGTCTGCTGCGGCACATCGAATATCCTGCCGTGCTCTCGCAGCGGATCGGCGACAGCATTCGACCAATTCTCGCCCATCTCTTCCAAGAACCAGTTGATATACATCCCCTCGACAAAATCCTTCACACTGGCGAACAAATCCGACAGGCCCACAGGATAGGCTTTGAGACTAGCATCATAGCTTTTATGGAAGGCACGGTAATAGGCATCGAAACGATAATAACTCTCTGTGTATTCCGTCCAAATTGCTCGGGGGTCTACCGTATGGAAGCCATCGGCGTGGAGCTTGTAGAATTCTTGCATCTGGGCGACTTGATGAAGTCCGTCATAAAAATTCCTGACCTTGCCGAACCAAGCGCAAGTCCGTCGCTTTTCCACCATCCGCCTGATGTTCGCCGGATCGACGATATTTTTCTCAACATCCCGCATGAGTTTCACAAGAATGATCTCGTTCACGCAGGGGAACATCTCCGTATCGGCTAAATCATCCACGGTCAGTTTCATAAAGCGCGCCTGAAGATCCACCTCGGATTCCACATACTCTGCAATCTCGCAGAGAGCATCATCCTCCTCTGTGCGAAGCCAATCCGAAACAAGAGCATAGCAATTCGCCTGATGTGGCTCGGAAACATATCGCTCAAGCCCGATCAAAAGCTCCTGCCGGATGGTGCGGGAAGCAGCGGTGACCATGAGATGGACAGACAATGCCCCAAGGGTGGGATCTTCCTCATCATACCCCGTCCCCTGGGCAACCATGTGCCAAAACACATCGGCAATATGGTAGCCTTCAAGATTCTGCCACAGACGATTGGATGACTGATCCAGTCCGCCCTTCAGAACCGCCTTGATAATTCCGGCGGGCTTTGCGTCCTTGATCCCCGCCAAGGCCGCCATGATCGAGAGGTGCAATCCTCCGGCAGTCGTGGGAAGATTCGTCTGCGCCATGATCTTCCTGCGGCGTTCCTTGGCGTTCATAAACTTGCGGTAGGGCTTGATGGCGCTTCTGATGCTCGGCGTCTGCGGCAGTCCCATCTCGCTCAGCCACATGGAAATGAGGTCAGCGCGGAACTCCTCGCTGTACAGCTCGATGTCCAAAAGCCAATTATCCTCCGGCGTTTTGTAGGCGAAGGGAGAATAGAGAAGATAGTTACTGTCCGTATCGTCCACGGCGAGAAGTTTTTTCACAGAAAAATAGTTTGTTCCTGTGAGAATGGCAATTTTGGCATTGTTCAGTCGTACCTCGTCGATTTTATCGACAAACTCCTTCTCCTCGTCATGCCAGACGATGATGCGCCGTGGATAAAACTCCGGCAACGGCTCGGCAAAGCGGCGGTTTAGGTCGGCGATAATCTGCTCTGTGTCCATGTCATTCCTCACTCATCGGTATTTGTCGTGATTCTTTTCCATGTCTATGCGGAGTGCTGTCAGGGAACCTCGCAAAATCGCTTTTGAACCTCGCAAAAACACGCCCAGCTCTACGAGCGGCTCAAGTGGCTTGAAATCAAGGTTTTGCGGGTGGAAAAGGCATTGCTGGGGCTGGAACCTCGCAAAATTCCCCCTAAACCTCGCAAAACGCCTTTCTAACCTCGCAAATTCTCTATTCCGTCAATAGCGGCCCCGCCTCATAAGTACGATTGGGATCATAGGTAGTGCCTTTGGCCTTTAAGAGTCCCTTGGCCATCAAGGCTTTTAAGCGCGTCCTGACCGTATTGTCGGATTTTCCTATATAAGCAGACAACTGTGCCCTGCTGGCAGCACCCCGATTTAGGACATAGGCCATAATGGTTTGCTCCGTGCCATCCAGTTCCCTCCATCTCGAAATGCCTACATTGTTCAAGGCATACAGTTCCTGACGCATCCTCCGCATGACGATATTATTCTTCAAAAGCAGACGGAGAGACTCGCCAGGCTCACTGTACACCGGGTCATCCAAAAAAAGTTCTGCCATATCCTCGTAGATGCGCTTGACGCCTTCATTCACTTCCCGTACCCAGCCGAACTCTGTCATGACACGGGAAATCCGAGGATTGCGCGAGTAGCGCATTTCCCTGATGTTTGCCAAAGTAACAATATTGGGGAGCTTGCCCGGGCTTTCGATTTCCAATCGGTCATCATACATACTGACCTTGATAAAATTCCCACTCATGGCATACTCACGGTGCGTGACGGCGTTGACAATCCCCTCCAGCCAAGCAAACTCCGGGTACTCCGGCACAATGCGGAATTTTCCGCTTTTCACGTCGAGCATGGTGAATTCTCGGAGTTGGGTCGCAAGGAATGTCTTAGCGGCATCCACAATACGAAGCAAGGGAAGCTCGATGCTTTTATCGCGGCTGATGTTGATTTTAGTGCCGAACATAGCGGTAGTTCCTTCGTACCGTAGGAAGCGGATACGGCAATTCGGATAAAACTGAGCGATGTTCTTGGCAAAAAGAAGCACTGCTGCATGGGTTAAAAATTCGCGATCATCCACCGTCTTTATAAAGCCTCTTGCCTTCAGCACATGATGGTTGGTGGAATCATCGGCCTCTAGGCGATGCCGGTATTCTCTCAAGAGTTCCTCATCCAAGTCCTCCAGCGTAGCATCTCGGTTGATTTCATCCTCATAGTTCCGGGTACTTTTGGCATATTCCAAGTTGATTAAATCCTCGCCCTTCATCTCCTTGGTTTTGTCGCCTATCCTCAGATAAGTGCTGTCATTACTGGTGCGAACGATGTAATCTACGCTCTTTTTGATATGGAGCAACAAAAGACGGTCTGCCTGTCCCTCCGCATTCTCAATGTCAAGCAATTCATATTCAAATTGCGGCATAGGCTTGCAACAGTTTTTCGATGCCGTTATCAATTCGTTCAAAGAGTCTTCGCCGATGGAATTTATGCCCTCCACAGTATGTGTTTTGTCGCTGATGCCGAGAACAATCGTGCCGCCGTCTGCATTGGCAAACGCAGAGATAATCGGCGCAAGATCGGAAGGTCTGATTCTGGCAGATTTCCTGTCAAAATACTTGTTCTCTCTGGCAGTCTGCATATACTCCAAAGTAAGCATGGGATTTATACGTGATTGTGTCATCAAACCCCTCCTCACTTGATTTTCGCCAATACATCTTGAAAAATCGCGTAGTTATGCTTCACGCCGTCGTCCAAGTCGATGGCGATCATCTGGTCGGCGAGGTGGTGGATTTTTTCCTCGTATTCCAGGAGTTCCTTGGCTTGGGCTTCCACAGCCGCCAGTTTCTTTCCGGCTTTCACCTTGTCCCCTGCGGTGGCGGCATTATCCCGCGCTTGTTCCAGACTCTCGATGGCGGTGCGGTAGCGCGATTGCTGCTCGTGGACATAGTCCGTGCGGATGCGGGCGATGGTGTCCGGGCAATAGCGGTGCATATAGACGAGGCACTTGAAGCCGTTTTTCTTCCCGCTGTCAAAGAGCCAATAGATCGGGCGTTTTTGATACGTCTTGACGTGATCGGCATAGAAGCCCGTGAGGAAGTAGCTTCGAATGACCTCGCGCGAGCTGCCCCTGCCGTCAAGGGCATCGGCGATGAATTGCAGATTCTCTTCCAAGGTTTCCTTGCCGAAAACGGCCTCGATAAACTCCACGAAACGACCGACAATATCATCGTCAAAATATTCATCGTCACATATTGGAATGATCGCATCCTCATCCGGCAGGAACGTCGTATACTTGCTGTCATCCCATTCGCCCCCGGCATAGACAAGCCCCGGCGTATCGAGGGAGTAGCGGCCAAACATGCAGCCGACGGCGTAGGAGATGAGGGATTTCACAACATCGGCTTTGGTGAGGGCGTAATTGCTTCCCTTCATGGATGCGGGGATCTCCTCCTTGGTGTCGAAGATACGGGACACGGTTACATCCCTGTCCTCGACCTCAGGCGTGAGTTCATCCGTGAGACCATAGATGTCAATAAAGATGCTGTTGAGTTCTTCCTCGTTGGCTTTCAACTTGGTGAAGCGTTCCTCAAAATCCTGCGCCACGAAGCGGTACATATATTCGATGAAGATTGCATCCTTCCCACCTCCATGGGGGCGGCTTAGGGCTTTTTGCACGATGGGGTGACAGGCAAAGTCCCATGAGGTTTCAAAGGCATCCCAGTCTTGCTGCGATATTTTCACGCAATCGTCAGTATGCTTGTCCACAATGTCAATCCTGTCCCTAATTATCGGTAGACTTTTAATATTCCCTGCCTGATAATTGAGTGTCGGGTTCAAAAAACTTAAAATTTTGCTACAAACAACAGAAGACAAAAAACCCAAAATAAATTTTATGTTTTTATCATCTGTAAATAGTGTAGACCCCGCAACATCAAATAATGCACCATGAGGTAAATATCTTACCCCGAAATTGGAAGAACTAATAAATGTCCAAGTGATGCCATCCCTAAAATAAAAATCATGTCCGCCATTTTCTCGATGTCCCGACATGGAATTCATCGCATTCCGACCAGCTTCATCGAACCACAGAACCTCTTGCAAATTTCCATACCAGAGCCTATATTCTCCACCTTTATTATAGGGAAAGTATTTGCCGTGACTATCCTCTAACTGTGCTATATTTTTTAATGAAAAATCTATTGCTGAATGATTTATCTCCCACCATTTTCGAACGAAAATATCATTCTTACCAGTTCCCATGCCAATTTTAACATCTGAAATATTGTCAACAAGTATTCCGTTCTCAAAGGTAGCCAATATCATATCACTTGCCCAATACGCCACTGGGCTGCCCGGGATCTTGCCAAAGTTTTCCTGCGTGGCAACAAACCTATTTTCCCCACGCAAAAACATATCTTCTTTACCTTGTTGCGTAGTCGGTTCAATCAGCTGAGCGTAAACCCCGTTATAGCCGTTATTGGAATAATTTGCTAAAACAAGGCTAGTGGTCTGCACCACTTCACCGCCAATTTCCTCAAAAGCTCTGGCTCCAAGATGTGCCATATTGACGATATTTTTCTTGAGCATTTTCTGCCGCAACTTTTCAAAACTTGACAAAAACATCCAAGCGTGTTGCGTTATCATCGCATAATAACCGCTATTTTTAACAAGTTCTCCACACTTTTCGATAAAACAAGCAAACAAATCACTCTTCGTATCGGGATAATTCTTCTTCACAAATGCCGACAACTTCGCTGACATATTGCTTGCGCCCATATACGGCGGATTCGTCACCACGACGTCATACTTCGCCGAGAGCCACTTTGCCTGTCGAATCAGCGGCAGAATCCTTTGCTCGACTTCATCGATCCACGCCCGAAAGAGGAGATTTCCTGCCTGCTGCTTGGCTTTCTCGATAAAGTCCATCAGTGCATCATAACGATCTGCCGGCGCCGTCAGCAGGGAGCCGTATTCCTTGGCATCTTGGAATATTTCAATCAGATCATCCGCCATACGGATGAAATCGTCCTCGAAGGTAAGCTGTCCAGAAACGAGGCTGTCCCCTGCCGTTTCCGCCCAAGTCTTGAGTCCGTTGCTCTCCTCTATCGCCATCACATTCGGCTGAATCCCACGGCTGAAAAAGCGGCGGTCATACTGCCGCGCCTTCATCATCACGGCAAAATAGGCAAGCTGCGCCGCGCGGTCGTCGATGTCGAGTCCATAGAGATTGTTTTGCACGATGGATGCTGCGGCTTCACGAGCCGTATAGCCGTAGTCCTCGTAAATCTTCACCAACACGTCAAACATGTAGCAGAGGATATGGCCGCTTCCCATGCAGGGGTCGATGCAGCGAATGTCCTCCGGCTTGAGCTTGGCAGATTCTTTTCTCATCTCGGCAAGCTGTTTCTGCACAGACTCTTCCTGCTCGGCTTCGGGCAGATAGTATTTCCATTCGCCTTGCAGGCTTTCGTTCGGATGTCCTTCGAGCCACAAGCGGCCGAGGGAATTCTCCACCATATAGCGCACGATCCAGTCGGGAGTGAAAAGCTGCGTGGCGGCAGGGATTTTTTCCTTCGTCACCTTGATATTTTTCTTGAGATCGGCAAAAACCTTGTCCTTCGGCTCAGTGTTGTAGTATTGGTACAGCCAGCCGATGATCTGCACCTGATCGCGCCAGTCCTCTTCCAAGATGCTTCCCGCATCGCCCTGCTTGACAAGCCGTTCAATCACGCTGCCCTCGCGGAGCAGATTGTCGGGCAGCAGCAATTCCGTGAAATCCTCCAGTCGCTGAAACATTCCCGGCAGGATCTCGTTCAGGGCATTGCACTGCACGATGATAAGATAGCGAAAGAGCGCCTCCTCGTCATTGGCTTCCTTCAAGGCATAGACTTTCTCCTTGTCCAGCCCCGGCAAGTCGAGATGAATCGCCTCGGCGAGAATCTGCGGCTTGAACTCTCCGGCATCATTGGTGAATACCCGCACATGCGAGGGCAGATAGCCGTTGACCTCCATGAAGCGCAGCGCGACGAAGCGGTTGAACCAAGTGTAGGCGGCTTCTTCCATCGTCTGCTCGTAGCCGTGCGCCGCCACTTTCTCGATGAGCGCACGCCGCTCTTTCTTCTCGGCAGCGGAGAGAAGGCGACCGTCAACGCTGCCCGCTTCGGGGTCAGCAGGGATTTCAGGGGCAATGCCATAGCGCATCGCCTTCCTCGATACACGGTCGATCAGCTCGCGCCTTGCCCATACCGCATATTTCTTTATCGCATTCTTGTTCATCGCACTCTCCCCTGTTCCCTGCCTTAGAAATCGCTGATCATCCGTGCTTCCTCAATCCAGCCGGATGCCGTCGCAGTCCTTCAGCATGGTTTTCATGCGCCGCCGGATATGTTCCACATATTCGTCAATGTCCGCCTCCGTTTCGATCGTGCGCTTGGGGAACATCGACTGACGATAGACCGATTTGATGATTTTCTTCGGCTTTTTGCTTGCTGCAACCGATGGTTTCTGTTCTTCTTCCTGCTTGACCTCCTCGTCGCAGAGGTTCTCGATGCGAGAGATAGCCTCGTCCTTGCGCAGCCAAATATTGGGCATTTGCCCGTCCATGAGGGTCAGCACCCGGATGCCGGCGATATACTCTTTCTTGCGAGCGAAATAGCCCTCTTCTTGTTGAAGGATGTCCCTCGCCTTGCTCTCGTCCTTGGCTTTGGCGCGGATTTCTTCCAGGCAGTCATCGACAATCTTCAGAAGTTCCTGCCTCTTTTCCTCCAACATGGCATCGTGCTTGGCATGTACCTTCGCCAGCAGGTCGTTCAGCTCCGGCAGCCGCCCATAGTTGAAACCGTCGCCGTCCGGAATCAAGGTAATGAGACGAATCGTGTTGAGCGCCTTCTCTGCCTCTTTATCCTTGGCGATGTATTCAAGGTCGTGTTGGAGCGCTTCCTCGTACTTCACCGCCTCGTCAAAAAGCGCCTTCTGATTGCTGAAGAAGGATTCGACATTCTGCACCTTTTCTTTCAGATCGCAGATTGCGTCCTGCTTTTTGATTACGTAGTCAATGAGCGCCATATTGTCCTTGACGTGCGAGAGAAGCTCCTTCATGGCATCTACCGCCGAAGAAACCAGGAGTTTGTCGGGGTATTTGCGCCCCGCATAGAGGGCGAGGAGGTTTTCATATCGCGCCTTTTCCCCCTCGAAGCGGACTGCGATGTGGCGGATCAGGCCATCCTCGTCCTCGGGCACGTCCATTTCATCGAAGTAATCGCGCAGGAACTCTCGGACTTCGCGGATTTTGGCGAGAGATACCGTCTGGCGCTTGGAGACGATGGTGCTGCCGATCTCACTCTTTTTATGAAGCATCTGCGGGAGTTTCGGGTCATTTGGCTGGATGGTACTGCCGCCATATTTCACGGTGACCTTCTGCGCGTGAATGAGCTGCGCCACCACACAGGCGATGTCCAGTTCCTTCCAACCGTAGGGAATCCCCTTATAGCGGCTCTGGATATCCTGCATCGAGGTGCGCAGTTTTTTGGCGTGCTGTATCTCCAGATATTCCTCCACCTTGACAGCGGCTTCGCTGTTCGCTCCCGTGCCGAAGAGGGTCTGCTCCGCACCGCGCAGGATGGAGGAAATATCTGCCTCGCTGTCCGCATTTTTACGAATCAGGGAAAGGTCGCTGTAGACATGGTCGACGAGATACTCCAGTGCCTGATCGATCATTCCCTTGGCATCGCCGCCTTTCAGCAGCAGATGTTCTCCGTCCACATAAAACTCCGCTGTTTCTACGGCCTTGACGAGTTCTTTTTTTGCTTCCAACTCGTACTTTCGCGCCTCTTCCTGATGACTGCGGATGATGGCTCGCACCGACGAAGGAAGCTGCGTCATATTTTTCTGCATGACGTACTTTTGCACCTTCATGGCGTTTTCAAGAGACGGATAGTAGGGTGTGTCGGCGAGAACGACCAACGCCTGCCCGATGGATTCGGCGGTAAGACGCAGGTCTGTTTTTTCGACGGCATCTGCGGCTACGGTGAGGATTTTGAGTTTCATGCCGCCCGTCGCTGTGCCTACGACAGTGTTATCCACCATCCCGTCAAGGGGAAAATCATATTTGCCGCCATAGCGATATTTCTTGGCTGTATAAATATCGCCAAAAATCATGCTGCCGATTTTGGACACGACGGCGGCGGTATCCACGACGGTATTGCGGTAAATGTCGCGCTGAATATCCTGCTCCTCGTCGGTGAGGAAGCTATAGATTTCCCCTGCGCGACCGATGTAGTTCTGCGTGAGGAGCCGCTCAAGGGACGCGCCCACTCGCTCACGCACGGCGATTTTATCGAGGCTGATCTTATCCGCCATGAGAATCACAAGATTGTCGAGAGTCGCTTTCACATCGTCCACATAGCGCACGAGGTAGAGGAGTTTCAGCACAGCCACGTCTTGCACTTTGAGGCCATGTCCTGCCTCGGCTGCTCGTTCCGCCCGCTCGATGACCTGGCGAATGGAACTGTCTAGGAAGGTATGCACCGTGTCATAGAAGAGATGGAAGGGCGCAAGGGCATACTCGTTCTTGTCTTCGATTTTTTGCGCCGCTTCCTGAAAGCCCGAGAGCATGGAGCGTTCGCCGCCGGAGAGATGTTTGCCAGAATTGCCGTGCTTGCGGATTTCGGCAAAGACCTTCTGCATGAGGATGAACTGATAGGGCACGAAAGGGAAATTCCGGGAAAATTCGGCGGCATCGTTGTAGCCGCGAATATCTTTCACCGACTCCGTGAAGCTGAAGAGGTTTTTCAGCACGGAGTCGTTTTGCGCATAGAGAGATTCCAGCTCCTCTTGGGCGCCCGGCGTTTTCTTCAAGATACGCTTCTGGATCACCTCGTCCGCTGAGGCTGAGGAGAGGGAGAGCCGCGTCTTGAATCGCGCCTGAATACGGGAGAACTCGTTTTCCCGCGTCTTGATGACCTCGTCGATGGCTTCCTGCCCAGTGCAGACCACCCAAACTTTGCCTTTGCACTCAGCTCCGATCGTTTCCACCAGCGACTGGAGATTGAGAAGCAAGCTTCTGTCATCGCCAACATACTGCCCCACTTCGTCAATCATAAAGAGCAGCCGAAAATTCTGAGGCTTGGCATCCGCATATTCCTTGATCTCGGATACCAGCTTGGCAATGGAGATGTCCACAGTCTCCGTGCCGTTAAACCAGTTTTCGGCAGCACTTTCGCTCATGCCGAGGACTTGCGTCAGCGTGCTGACCACATCGTCCTCAAAGAACGCAAAGGAATCACGGGAGGACAGCCACGACGCGCCGTTCTTTTCCTCGAATACCCGACGAAACTCGGCGGTCTTGCCTTGTTTTTCGATAAACTGCTCCAATTTGGCGACCTTCAAATCTTCGCCGTAAAAGCCCAGATGGTGATAAAACATCTTGGCAAATACACGAAGAACAGCCGTTTCGTCCTTTGGTCCGGAACTTTGCACGTCAATGTTGAAGAGAATGGTGTGCGTTTCTCCACGGGTGACGTTTTCCATCGGCATGAACGCAGCGGCATCGTCCTCAAATTTCTTGCGGAAACGTTCCACGGTCTTTACGCCCTGCACTTCTTTGTTCTCCAGGAGATAGGCGAGCATTTTCAAAAAATGGGATTTGCCGCTGCCAAAGAAGCCGGAAATCCACACGCCGATATCGGAGATATTTTCTTCAAAGGACTCGCCGTAGTTATTGAAAAACGCGATAAAGTGCTTTTTCAGTTCCTTCGTGATGACATATTCATCGAGTTCCTGCACAAGAATGGCGCTTTCATCCTGCTCAACCTTGACTACGCCGTTGATTTTGCGGTCAATGTCCTCGGCGAACATATCTTTTATCATCATAACGCGCACCTCTTATACAACGTTGAATGCCCGATAATACGGATTGGGCGTCAGTTTGTCGAACAATCTTACATAGCGGCCATCAAATGTCCCCGGGTACATGACCAGGATCGGCACATCGGAAAAATGCGGCTGCATGGCGTCCAAAAGCGCATGGATACGGATAAAGGGAAACGCCTCCCCCACGCCCGTGATGAGAATGACATCGCCGACGTTATGAGACTCCGCCTTCATTTTTTCGATAAAGGCGAGATTGTTTGCTATACGCGCCAAGTGTCCCAAGACGAATGTATGTCCCTTTTTATTTTCCAAATCGGGGATTTTGTCCGCGATGCGCTTATCCTCGCAAATGGCAAGAAACACTTGGTAAAGGTTGTATTCTATGATGCGGCAGCCCGTGTCAACACCCTCCGTCAATTTTTCCGTAAAATGCCGGACAGCCATTTCATCTTTGGGATGATAGCAAAAAATGCGAATATTGACCTCGTTGGACAGTCCTTTTCCGTTGAGAAAGTCTTGACTCTGCACCAGCTTCCGAAGGGCGTCAAGGCGCTCGTTCAGTTTGCTCATCCGCGTATTCTCCTATTCCAGACAGTTGAAAGCCGGCAGGGCTATTTCCTGCCCGGACCTTCGTATCGCACGTTCCAAAATCGGGCTGAGCAGCACGGGATTCAATCTCTCCGCTTTGATGCTGTCCAGATACCCGTTTTCCACCAGGATTTTCGTGAGCACCTGCCTGAGTTTTGCAATCGTCTGATCGCTCCATGCAGCCACCCCGTCATCCTGTTCCTGCAGCCGCAGGAAAAAACCATGCAAATCCATCTTGCTGAAGGAACTGTCCAATTTACGATATTTCTCGCCGATGACCGTGAGCATGAAATCCCATACCAAGCGATATTGACGCATCATGGCGTAAAGACAGATCTGCTTTGCCACATCACTGGATTCAGCAGCTATGGCAGTGATCAATGTTTGATCGGACAAAGCCTCCAAGCGCCGCAGGCAAGCAAGAACCATACGGCGAACAGATTTTTCTGTGGGATACTGAAAAAGATTTTCGGAAAAAATCTTCTTTATGATTTCATCCTTTTCCAGTCCTTCATCCAGCAATTTCGCCGTGATTCGCGTTTCGTGAAACAAGAACTGCTCTCTTGTCATGACCGCGCTATATGGACTGGACGCTTTTCGTTTTCTGTCGATTTCCTGCGGCATGATTCACCTCCGGCCGTATCGTCTTTCGCTTCATCCTGCATGGCAGTCTTTCCCATGAGTCATCCCTATCGCACTGAATCCCTCATCGTATCATGATATGCACTACGACGAACATTGTCAATCCAGAAAGATGCTCGCTGTGCTCAGTAGATCACAGGGTTGGGCCAGTGAAAACGAAGCGGCAGACGTCGACGCCAAAAGCACGCATCTGCCCAGATCGCGCACTGCGCCCATGGACTTTTACGTGTTGCAGAAAAGTTTTATCGCTTCAGAAGAAATCCGTCGATATGCGCCGTTATATCTTCCCTGTCCTCCTTCATGCGAACAGACAAGTCGATCTCCTGCAGCCAAAGAGAGGTGTTTTCGTCTATGTCGATCGCAAGCTCCCGCGTGAAGGCCTTCGTTCCTCTCACATCCTCTTTGCGCGCGTAGGCAAGAAGTTCCGCAAGATAGGAAGAAACATCGATTTTTTCCTTCGTTCCATCTCCCGTGCTCACGACGAGCAAGCCGTCTTCCACATAGGCTCCCTGCAGCGGATAGGCGCTCTTCCAACCCGCCACAGGTATGCGGGAAGGATCTTTCGCCTTGAACTTGAACCACCCCTCTGCGTTTTTGGCGACTCCTCCTGCCTGCTCAGCCTGCAGTTTCGCAAGCATCTCGCGCATACCCGGCGTTTCGAGAAACGACGTCTTTTCCTGATCGATCAGATACTCCGAAGCGCTCAGGAGCCTTTCGCGATTCCTCGACGAAAGCGCGGGATTTTCCACGACCTCGCCGCCCTGCAGCATGTCGTTTTCCTCAAGCACGCGCCAAAGACGCGCTTCCTGCGTGCGAAGCGGCAGATCGACGATGTTGAGCGGCGTCAGCGTGAGTGCGGCGATCATGAACGCCAAGACGAGGAACGCCGGGCACGGCGAGCAGCGGCGGAAGGCAAGCACGAGCAAGAAGACGCCGAAAAGCGTGCAGAGGATCGACGTATAGCGAAGCGGCGTGAGGCCGTATGGCGCGACCCGCTGCCAGACGGCGACAGCCTGCACCGCAAGGATCGGCAGAAAGAGCAGAAGTCCCCAGCGCAAGAAGCGCTGCAGCAGCGAACAGCGCGCATCCTTCGCAAAGCAGAAGAAGAAAATGCTGAAGGCGAGAAGCGCCAGCGAGGCGAACCAGTTCATCATGCCGACGGGCATCGCCCAGACATAGACGATCTTCGCCACATAGAGATAGAGAATGGCGAGCAAGATCAGATAGACGGGCCATAGGAGGCGCAGGAGGATAGCGCGAAAGAGCGCGGGCGTCTCCACGTCTTTCCCCCGCTCCGGCAGGCTCGCGAGAAAGACCTGCACCCCGATGAAAAGAAAAGAAAATTCTGCAATGAGAAAATACAGCGTCGTATGCAGCCTACTTTCCAAGGAGAAGAGCAGCGAATCGAACGCCGTCAAGCATATACTGAGCGAAACGACCAGCAGGAGGCCGACAAGGCATGCCTTGGATATGGCAAAAAGCACGGCAAGCGCAGGCTCCTCGCCTTCCTTCTGCGGCGCAAGGCAGTAAAGGCCGACAGATGCAAAGACGAGTGCAGGCCCTGCCGTCTTGAGCAGGATATAGGGATCTCGCCAATCATGTCCCTGCACGAGCACGAAGAAAAAGACGAACACGGCAGCCGTCAGCAGCGCCTCGAAGCCATGCCGCTCCTTTTCGCGCCGCTCCAGGAAGAGCCGCAGGGCAGCAGCGAAGATGCAGGCGATCGCTGCCGCTGCCGCCGCGCAGCCGATCTCCTCCGTATACCGGCCGTGTATGACATACATCTTATGATACGTAAGCAAACCCACGCAAACGAACAGCACCGCGTCGAAAACCATCGCGGCACGAAAGCGCCGATACCCGTCCTGCACCATCTGGAAAAGCCGTCGCCCCATCTCCTTCATGCGCATTTCACCACTCCTCCACATCTATCTTCTATCCGTCTTTTTCTATTCGCTTCCGATTCCGTACTTTCCTGCCAAGAAGCCCCTTCACACCGCTCCAAGAAAAGAGCCTTCCGTCGAGAACCATTGGACAAGACGCTCATTCTGTGCTAAATTCTTCTTGGATATAAATATCTTCCAAAGGAGCATTCTCATGGAACAAAGAACCATTGACACGCAGGAGCGTCTGCCGCTCCTCCAGACGATTCCCCTTTCCTTGCAGCATCTCTTCGCGATGTTCGGCTCCACGGTGCTCGTGCCGATCCTCTTCCAGATCAATCCGGCGACCGTGCTTCTCTTCAACGGCATCGGCACTCTTTTCTATCTGGTTCTCTGCAAGGGCAAGATTCCCGCCTATCTCGGCTCAAGCTTCGCCTTCCTCTCGCCCGTCTTCCTCGTGCTCGCCGACTACAACTACGAAGCGGCGCTCGGCGGCTTCATCGTCGTCGGCGTCGTCTTCTGCCTCGTGAGCTTCGTCATCCATGCCATCGGCACGAGCTGGATCGACGTGATCTTCCCGCCCGCGTCGATGGGCGCGATCGTCGCCGTCATCGGCCTCGAACTCATGCCGACGGCAGCGAAGATGGCGGGGCTGACCGACGCAGATACGGATGCGACCGTCGTCTTCGTCTCCATCGCGACGCTCGCCGTCACCGTCTTCGCCTCCATGGCGTTCCGCGGCTTCCTCGCTATCATCCCCATCCTCATCGGCGTCGTCTCCGGCTATGTCATCGCGTATGCTGCGGGCATCGTCGATCTCGCCGCCGTCGAGAGCGCCCCCTGGTTCGCCATCCCGACCATCTACACGCCAAAGTTCGATCTCGGCGCCATCCTCATCATCCTGCCCGCCTCCATCGTCGTCATCGTCGAGCACATCGGCCACCTCATCGTGACGAACAACATCGTCGGGCGCGACCTCACGAAAGATCCGGGACTCGACCGCTCGCTGCTCGGCAACGGCATATCGACGATCTTCTCGGGCTTCTTCGGCTCGACGCCGAACACGACCTACGGCGAGAACATCGGCATCCTAGCCATCACGAAGGTCTACTCGACATGGGTCATCGGCGGCGCCGCTGTCTTCGCCATCGCGCTGTCGTGCCTCGGCAAGCTCGCGGCTCTCATCCAGAGCATCCCGACGCCCGTCATGGGCGGCGTCTCCCTGCTTCTCTTCGGCGTCATCGCCGCCTCGGGCATCCGCATCCTCGTCGAGTCCAAGGTGGATTACGGCAAGCCCGCGAATCTCCTCCTGACCTCCATCGTCATGGGCATAGGCGTCTCGACGGCAAGCCTCACGCTCGGCACGGTGACTCTCAAAGGCATGTCGCTCGCGACCGTCATCGCCATCATCCTCTCTCTCTCCTTCCGCCTCATCTACACGCTGCGCCGCCCAAAAGCCGAAGCGAGCGAATAAAGGAAAGAACCCGACGTCCGCAGATGTCGGGTTCTTTCCTTTTGCGTAAACTTTGAGGACATATGTTCAGCCGTCACGTGAAGCGACATAGTTGCTTTTGTGGCCGTTTCCGGCGATGGCATCATCAGAGAGGCACGCTGTACATATGTCCTCACGCCCTTACGGAAGCCTAGCCAATCGGTCTGCGCCTTCGGCTTGACCTCTTGGGGCTTCATGGTAAACTACGGCAAGCTCACATCAGTCCCAGCACGAAGATCGCGCCGACGATGAGCGGCAGCACGTAGGCGAAGTAGCCGCGTGCCCAGTGGGGGAGCTTCATGCCATTTCCCGTGTTCGCCTCGGCATAGAACTTCTTCCAGCCCCAGCCGAAACGGTGCATCGAGTAGAGAACGAAGATGAGCGAGCCGCCCGGCAGGAGGATGTTGCTCACGATGAAATCCTCAAGATCGAGGAAGCTGCTCTCGCCGCCCATCGGATGAACGCCCGCCAGCAAGTTGAATCCCAAGGCGCAGGGCAGAGAAAGCACGAGGATCGCCACGCAGTTCACGAATCCCGCCTTCTTTCGGCTCCATCCCGTCAAGTCCATCGTGCACGCCATGATGTTTTCAAAGACGGCGAGCACGGTCGAAAAGGCGGCAAAGGTCATGAAGAGGAAGAAGAGACTCCCCCAGAAGATGCCGCCCGCCATGTGGTTGAAGATGTTCGGCAGCGTGATGAAGATAAGGCTAGGGCCGCTGTCCGGCTCGACGCCATAAGCAAAACACGCGGGGATGATGATGAGTCCCGATGTGATGGCAACGAGCGTATCAAGGATGGCGACATTGACCGATTCGCCGAGAAGCGCGTGATCCTTCGGAATGTAGCTGCCGAAGATCGCCATGGCTCCGATGCCGAGGCTCAGCGTGAAAAACGCCTGATTCATCGCCGCGACGATGACGTTCGCGAAGCCGATCTCTTCCATCTTCATGATGTCCGGACGCAGGTAGAAGGAAATCCCTTCCTCCGCACCTTCGAGGAACAGGCTGTTCACAGCGAGCACGACCATGATGACGAGCAGGAGCACCATCATGCCCTTCGTCACGCGCTCCAAACCCGACTGCAAACCATGCGAGCAGATGAGGAAGCCGCTGATGACGACGATCACCATCGGCACGACCTGCAAGATGGGATCGGCAAGCATCGTGCCGAAAGCCGCGCCGATCTCCTTCGGGGACAGCCCTGCAAACGCGCCGCATGCCGTCTGGTAGAAATAGAGCAGCATCCATCCCGCGACGGTCGTATAGAACATCATGAGCACGATGCAGCCGAACCAGCACGCATAGCCGTGCCAATGCCAGCCCCACTTTTCGGGCGTGAGCCGCTGGTACATGCGCACGGGACTGCGCCTTGCCGCGCGTCCGAGGGAGAACTCCATCGTCATGACGGGGATGCCGAGCACGATGAGGAAGAAAAGATAGATAAGAACGAATGCCCCGCCTC